>JFJP01037085.1_pt1 | contig 48581 bp, 38 predicted proteins | sample 431651 | NCBI WGS metagenome assembly JFJP01 (sample SAMN02602958, study PRJNA72255) | Microbial mat metagenome, whole genome shotgun sequencing project. | biome: fresh water; feature: sink hole; material: water; isolation source: purple microbial (photo- and chemosynthetic) mats found in... | reverse complement strand
GTTATACTATAGCGGTAAATAATTTGGCAAATGGTACTTACATTTTAACAGCGACAGACAAAAAAGATGTTGTAGGTAGTGCTACTTTTACGGTAGAAGCTGCTGTTGTTTTACCTACTTTGAAAACAATTGCTTCTGCTACAACTATTTATTGTACTTTAGCAGATGGTTCAGGTACATCAACATGTGCTAGTGCTGATGGAACTACTTATTCACCAAAGACAGCTACTGCTGCTCAACAATTGTTGGTTGATTTTGTGTATTTTAATGCAAGTGGTACATCATTAGGTATTTACTCACCAAGCTCCGTACCAGCAACATTATCAACTACTTTTACAGCTTGGACTACAAAAAATAGCACTAAGTTTGCCAAAACTACTAGTATTGATTATGATTCTGCAACTTATACCGAAGTTAAAGCTGCAGCTGATGCTGCAACAGATACTAGTGTTACTGGACTTGCCATAGGTACCGAAGTCGTATTTAAAACAGCTGCTGGTAAAGTTGGTATATTTAAAGTGAATAGTATTACTACAAGTTACTTGGCTGATGATTATGTAAAAATCAACATCAAAGTACAAGAATAATTTATTGAATAACTCTAGTAGATTATTAAATTATAACAGCCAGTTGCAGCAATGTAATTGGCTGTTTTTTAATGGTTATATAATCAAAATTTTAGCAGTCAATAAATAATTTAGAACTACTCAATTATCCTTTTTAAAAATTGGATATTAGAAAGGATGAAAAGAAATATACTTAGATTATTGATCCTAATGATTGGCTTTCAATCATGTGTATCAAAAAGAAAACAAATAGAAAGCCCTGAAAATTATGCTTATGAACAGGATAAAACATGGGGGCTTGACATATCTCATTACCAGGAGGTTTATGATTGGGGTAAGTTAAAGGATCAAGAAGTTGGATTTATTTTTGTAAAAGCCACTGAAGGCACTACCATGCAGGATGCCAAATACTTAGAGTATTACACTGCAATACGTAAACTGAATATTCCAGTTGGTTCGTATCACTTTTTCACCTACTTGACAAGTGGGAAAATGCAAGCCAATAATTTTCTTACTACGGCAAAGTTTCAGCGTGGCGATTTGCCTTTGGTGCTAGATGCCGAATTTTCTAAAAAGATGCCTAAAAAGGAATCAGTAATAAAGGAATTGAAGGATTTTGTTGCGGCGGTTTATAAAAAAACAAATACATACCCCATTATTTATTGCCCGTACAACTATTACCTTCAATATGTGAAGGATAATCTTCCTTCAAAATGTAAACTTTGGATAGTAGATTATCGCGGCAGACCAACCTGCGATTGGACATTTTGGCAAACCACCGAAAAATACAGGGTTCATGGTATAAAAGGTTACGTTGATTTCAATCAATTCAACGGAACAAAAAAAGATCTTAAACTGCTGTTGCTGTGATTGTTGAGTTGCGATAAATAACAGCTATAGAAATGGATATAAAAAAAACTCCGGATCTTTTTATAAAGTTCCGGAGTTTTTCATGTCGGTGTAAGGAATCCTTTTCTATTCCAAAATTTCGTTATCATGCATTTCTTTCATAAAAGAAACAAAATCATTTTTGCGGTCCGATTCCATCCACTCCATACTTTTACGGGGATGAGCATTTAAAGCACCAGATACTAAATAAGGAATGTGGTAGCCCCAGTCGATTTGTTTTTGCATTGGATGTATTTGGTCCTGAATTACTTGCAACAAAGGCAATAAGCGATATTTAGGGTTTTTCAGAAATGCAATCAGTATCTCTATTGGGCAATTACCTGCTCCACGTCCTAATCCCAATAATGTAGCATCCAGCATAGTACATCCTTCCATCAATGCGGTGTAGGTGTTAGACATGGCCATTTGCATATTGTTATGTGCATGAATTCCAATCTCTTTGCCAGGTAAAGCAGCTGTATATTTGCGCACTAAATGTTGTATAGATTCCACATACATGCTACCATAACTATCTACGGCATAAAATACAGGTACTCGTGATTTTGCAATGTCTTTTAGCGCTTCATCAAGTTCCAATTCTCCAAGTGTAGAAACAGCCATCAAATTGATACACACCTCATAACCTTTATCCATACAATGGTGTGCCAATGCAATCGCTTTGTCCACTTGATGTACATAACAAGCTACACGAATCATATCCAACGCACTGTCAGCCGCATAAGGGATATCATCTAGCTCAATACGTCCAATATCGGCCATGGCTGACAATTTCAGATTGGTTTCATTTTTACCAACAATTCGCTCCAAATCCTTTTGGTGGCAAAATTTCCAAGGCCCCATTTCGTTGCGGTCAAAGGCTTTTTCGCTACTTAGGTAGCCAATTTCCATATAATCGATGCCTGCTTCTACGCATGCATCATATACTGCTTTTACAAACTCGTCGCTAAATTGCCATTTGTTCATTAATCCACCGTCGCGAACGGTGCAATCCATTACTTTAATATCGTTTTTATACATGCTCATTAATTTTGCCCTTTCTTGTAAGTGGGCTGTATGTTAGTATTTATTGTAATTTAATTCCTTCCTTTTTACCTTTAATTTTTCCAATCATTTCACCTACTTCTCTAGTAGTATCAATTGAGTTTTTTAAATCGCGGTAAGTTTTCAAGCTATCCTCATAAGTTCGGACTTTTTCTTTAATATCTTCTATCATAATGTTTGGAAAATAGGTGAATTAGTTGTCTTAAGAGATTATTGGGACTTTACAACTCATTTTTTTTTTTGAATTTGCTCAATATTCAATCCTGTACATTTGATGATTTTTTTAAATAGATAGTCTATCTTTAAGTATTTCTTTATAATTATTTCAAACAATCAAACTTTCAACCTATTCCATTTAATATTTCCAATTCTTTACTGATATTGTGATCCACTAAAAACCGATATATTTGTTCAAATGTTTCTTTATCCAATCCTAATTCTGCAGCCCATTCACCTCGTTGTCTAATCACCTCATCTTTACGGTCTTGTGCTACTACACTTTGGGTGTCGGATTTGAATTTTACTATTTCACTTACATATTGAAATCGCACCGCAAATAGTGAAATTATTTCTTTGTCAATTTTGTCTATTTGAGACCTAATGTCCTCTTTGCTGTTACATTCGGTAGCAGATTTTGATAATTTCACTCGGGTATAAATTTTGGGTTAGTATAAATATCGCACAAAAATACACGAAAAACTTCAAATAATTGCAATTATTCGCTGTTTTTTTTGATAATTGAAAGTGAAAATTAATCTCGTATGCCATTGTTATTTATTTCATAACTTTGGAAATTAATTCATCAATTAATTTTTCACTACATATCTTATTGACTCTTAAGCATTAGAGATTTAGGTTTTTGAATTGATTAATTCAAGTGCTTACAACCCAGGGTCCGGGGGTAAAGGAATTGATAGTTGCAGTATGTGTTTAAAATCTTTCCATTGCTCGGCTTTTTTAAATTCATTTACAGCTACTGAAGGTACAAAAAGCTTGCATTCTGATTTGTTTACATCTTCGAAAACCCCATTTGAACTGCTCAAATTAATCGGTGATGGTAAATCAACTACAATTGTTGTTAAAGCCCTGCAACCCCAAAATACATTTGCTGATATAGAATTTAATTTGCCAGACATTGTAACTTTAGTCATTCCAACACAATCAGCAAAAGCACTTGCGCCAATAGATATTACTGCACTTGGTATCACTAATTCAGTTATGCTATTACAGCTTTCAAATGCAGAGTTCCCAATAATTGTTACCGAATTTGGAATATAAACGTTACTAATTCCACTGCAACCTCGAAATGTAAAATCACCAATTGATGAAAGTGATTCCGGAATGATTAAATATGTAACTATTCCGCTACAAAAAGCAAAAGCCCCATTTCCAATATAATTAACAGAATTAGGAATAACTATGTTGGAAAGGCCTCTACAATATCCAAAAGCCCCTTCGCCAATATAGGTAAGCGAACTAGATAAAGTGCAATTAATTAGATTATTACAATCAGAGAAAGCATACTTTCCTATGTGAGTTACTGTATTTCCAAACGAAACATCAGTGAGCGCATTACAATTAAAAAAAGAAAATTCATTTATTAATTTTACAGAACTAGCATTGGATATTGAGCTTAGTTTTTTACAATTATAAAAGCAGAATTTATTTATTGAAGTAACAGAATTACCAATCGTTAAACTAGAAAAGCTGCTACATTCATAAAACGCATAATCGCCCAAGTTTTTCACTGTGTTTGGTATCGTAATTTCGCCCTCCAGACTACTACAATTGTAAAATGCGTAAGCTTCAATCCATATCAATGCATTAGGGAGCTTTAAATTTGTAAGCTCTGAACAATTGTAAAAAGCTCCATACTTTAATGTGCTTATGGAATTTGGAAATTCTATTTCAGTCAAATTCCTACAATTGTAAAACGCATAGGTGTCTATAATGTTAACAGAATTGGGAGTTTGATATATTCCTTTTTTTTGAACAGGACATCTAATAAGTAGTGTTTTTAACTTATTAAATAAGATGCCATTATCATCCGAAAAAGTAGTATTCTCATCATCGACCTCTATATTAGATAAACTTGCACATTCTTGAAATGCCAAATGACTAATGTTAGTTACCAATTTTGGAATATTGATGGTGTTGATTAGGTTACATTCATAAAAAGCTCGATTTCCAATGGAAGTTATGGATACTGGTAAAATAATAGAAATCAATTTGTTGGGTGATGACTCATCTTTGAAGAATGCATTTTCAGGGATTTCAGCTTTGAGATAATATGTATTGTTTGAAGTTCCGTCATTTCCCTCATAACTTTCTATTGTGATGGCGTTTATGTCTAAATACTCTAATTCTGGTAGTTCGTCACGTATAAATTTTACATCTCGGGCATCAATGTTCCCCGTTATTGTAAGCAATTTTAGAGTTGATTTGTCAAAGTCTGACATTAAGATAGATAATGTACCTGGCATTTCTACGTTTAATGTTATTGCTTGTAAATTGAAAGTTAAATATATACTCACTACAAATGACAGTATTATTTTCATTGTTGTTTTTTATAAAGTGTCTGACAGTTAAATTATTGGACAAATGTATTCGATAATTAGAACTTTAAAAATTTTGCCATGTAAACCTTGATCGTTGAGTCTATTTGCATATTTTTTTTCACAAAGTATAGTCCCTTTTTGAGACGTGAAACATCAATTTCAGAAAAATTTGTTATTTGCTTTTGAATAAGTTTTCCATCTGTGTTAAATATCTCAATGCTTAAAATTTCACCATTTCCCATTATTCTTGAGTCTTGAATTCTTAATACTTTGTGGATAGGATTTGGGTAAATTGTAAATAAATTTGTAGTCTTAAACTCATCAATTATATTTTTAGTCAATGGACTTGAGTTCTTCATTATCAACACCATAGAAGTGTCTTTTTTTAAGTCCATTGTGAAAATATATTTATCATCATGCATTTTTTTTTCTATATTTTGTGTTACCCGTGTTATTTCGAAACTGCTATTGAATGGTATTTTTATGCTAATCATTGCCTTATCTTCATTTTTGTATTTCAATTTATTGAAGTTTTTAAAACTTAATATTAGAGTGTCGTTTGTAAATTTTTTTTCTAACATTAATTCATGATAAAGATTCTCATATTGAATTCCTTCTTTTATAGTAGTTACCCACAAAACTCCATTATAATTGTAATCATTTACTAAATTTAGAATCTCCCGTAAAAAGTGTTCACTTATAGGGCTGTAACCATCACCTTCTAATCCGTGTCCTGCAATTAACAATATTTCCCCTTTTGATATTCCTTTGGATATATAATTTGTAAGCTGCTGTAATGTGGAAGAAGAAAAAAGAGGATAGTAACTGTGATTTATGTACTTTGAGTAATTTCGAGCATAAGAATAGTAGCTAAAAACGATATTTTTGCTCATTTCCGTCGTTTCGTGGTACGGATCTGCAAAGCTAAGGCACTTTATACCTATACAATTTTCAATCATTTCTTTCGATTTACGTGTCTGAAAATCAATCTCTAAACTATCAATACCCCCAAGTGAAACGTGCGAATATGTATGGCTACCAATTTCATGACCTCGTGCCGCCATATCTTTTAGGCTATCAATGTACATACTATTCGGTATGATAAAATAGGTGGACTTGAATCCGTATTGGTCAAATATCTTTGAAATTTTTGTTTGTGACAGTAGATTGTCATCAAACGAGAAATTTATACATGATTGAGCGTCATATTTCCATTTACATATTTTTATCGAATCAATTACTTCCAAAATAGCATCATCCACCTTCTTATTTTCTTGTGTTATAATGTTATCTTGACCATGAGCATTAAAACTAAAAAATAATATTATTGCCAATTTGTAATAATTTACTCTTGTAAAACTTTTCATTTTTGATATTTTTTACGATTATATTTTCTATACATAGTCAAACACTAAGTTGACCACATTAATTTTTTTAATTTCTACTTAATACTAACGACCATTTTCTTTTTCTGTAATACTTAATAGCATTCCTTATTGGCATTGAGTATTTCGAGAGTCTAAACCTTGTAATATTTAGAACTACCAATGCATTAATACTTTTAAGAATGTAAGCCAAAGAATATGTTCGATATATTGAATAGGAATACAAAATATGCGGCTTTGCCAATAAGCGCTTTTTATACTCATTATAGCCCCACGACATATACAATGTTTCAAATCCACCATTTATAGCTGCCTCAATAAGCTGAAACATACATACTTCGCCCAAATTGTACGCCGAAAAATCATTGTCATGTCCTATCACTTCAGTAAACATACGTTTATCCAGAATATACGCAATATCTCCAGCTACTATTATATTATCAATTTCAATGTAAGTTACAATGCCATAATATTTACAATATCTGAATATTCGCTTGGCCTCATTTAGGTCTTTCGCTGGCATTATTCCTTTATATTTCATTCGGGCAATATTCAATTCTATAATTTTATCAATAACTTTCTCTTCAATTTCTATCCCATACTTAGTAATAAAGTTTACATTTGGATAATCTCTAATCAGTTTCGATTTATGATTTCGTACAGATTTTCGAGTGCTACGACCTAGTTGTAGATAATATTCGTCAACTGTTGAAGATAAATTAATGACATACTCATTGGCTTTATCATGTAAAATAGCTTTTTTTAAATTGTACTCTTTACTTAATGCATCAACTTTTATCATTGGTATAGACGGATGATTTTCAAAATAAATATTGATGCATTCTGAAATTATAGTTGGATCTATACTGGCAAATGAATTGAAACATTTTGAAGTGCTTCCATTGGTGCCAAATATTAATAATTCAATTAAGCTATTTTCATTATATACAAGCATGAAATCTATGATGTAAGTAGGATAATATATTTCAATATATCGGCATGTGGTCAAATACGACTCGTATTTACTAATCAGAAATGATTCATATTCTAAAGGCAAGCCATTCAAACATTTGATTGTAGTCATACTCAAATTTATTAACAGTAGTTGTTGACTAATTACCTATATATGGTACTTTTTTTTTTAATTATATGTAAAAGAGATTTCTTGTATAAATCATTACTCCAAGTAATTAAGCTTTTTAATTTTACACTTTGGAATTTATTTTACGGTAAAATTTCACGGTTTTTTTTAATGGTTTGGAAAATGCTGAAAGTTTAAACTGGCTGAAAGCCGTTAAAAAAAAAGTAGATAATTTGTTTGTAAAGAAGTCTAATGAGTATCCTCTGTAAACAAAACTTGAAAACAAAATTGTCGGTTTTACTTGAAATCTTGATTTTAAATCGCTGCTTCCCCACAGGAAATGAAAGGTTGACAAGTCATTCTCAATGGCCGTTGTTATTAGGTTAAATACACAGCTTTCACCTACATTGTATTTAGAAAAATTGTTATCGTGAGAAAATACATGTAAAAAAATATCTTTGTTTAAAATGGTAGCTATACATCCAGCTACCATTTCACCATCCAGCTCTAAATATGAAGCGCAACCGTAGTGTTGAGAGTACTTGAAAATATTATTTTTATATTTGTTGTCGATGTGCGGAACTACTCCTTTGTATTTCATTCTGTTATAGTTCATTTGAACTATTTTGTCAATTATTTCGTCATTGATATCACAGTTATATTTAGTGAAATAATTTACAGAGTTGAAATTTTTTAATAATTTATTTTTGCGACTTTTTAAATTTCTTCTGGTACTCAGTCCCAATTCTTTATAATAATCGTTGATATTTGTGGGAAGATTAATAACATAATCTTCTGATTTGGTTATTAGAAATGAATACTTTAATTTATACGGCGTTAACGATGCATCAATCATCACCTTTTGTATAAATGGCGACTGTATAAAAAGTAAATTTATGCATCCCGAAATGGTATTCTGATTGATATTGACAAGTGCATTAAAGCATCTTGCCGTATTTCCTTTATTACCAAATATCAATAAATCAACTAGTTCACTGTCTTCGTAAACGAGCATATAATAAATGTAATAATCGGGATGATAAATTTCAATGTACCTACAAGTAGTTATAAATGAATTGTATCTGTTTATTAAAAATGATTCATGTTCTGTTGGTAAACCCTCAAAATGTTCTATTGTTATCATAAATTCAATTTAATTATTTATAAGATAATCCGTAAATTATAACACTAATAACTGAGTTGGCCCCGATAATTTATTTTTTTTTGAATGCTATTAGAACATCCCCAGAAACGAGAGAACGCTAATGAAACATCTCGAGAATAGGGAGCGCAATCTCGATACTTATCGGGATGCAAAGAATTGATATTCAAAATAAATATTTAATTGCGACCTCAATATCTCTCAGGTATTTATCTGTAAGTTATCTACTTAGCACTTTTTTTATCAAAAATCACTTATCGGCTTGGACTCATAACTTATTAGCTAATTTTTTTACATGAAATTTTAAGAATAAATTATTTGATACGATCTATATAATCGGGTTGAATAAAATTTTGTAAGTATAGTTGTAATTCCTTTTTGATGTCGGAGCTTTCTGTGCAAGGAATCATTTTCTTATTTGATGAAAGTGTAGAATTTTTTAAGCTCCGGTTAGAGTAAACAGTGACCCAAGCGCCTGTTCTTTTATATATTCCTCTAAGTTCAAATACCCCACTTTTTTCAATCACATCGGTACAGGTTGGACTCATGTATATTATAATTATTTCCCTGTCAACTAGTTGTGCCGATTTTTTTAAGTTTTCAATTACTTCTTTCATTACAACAGCTGGAAATGGATTGAAAAAATAGACATAATTGTAGTCGTTGTATATTTTAAATTGACCAGCATCGCCTGTAAAAACGCTACATCTATTTACCTTCAATCTTTTAAAATTTTGAATAGCTATATTGGCAATTATACTAGATAGCTCAATTCCATCCACTTTGGAAAATGTGTATTTTAACATGGTGCGCATTGCACTTCCTTTGCCACAACCCACATCAATAATGGTATCATTGGACGTAATACTAAAATCATTGAGCAGCTCTATCAGAAATCTTTTATGCGATGGAGAATATCCAAATGAACGCTTTATATCTAAACCTACAGCTTTGGCAGTGATTTTGGGCAAAAAATCTAAGCCTTGATAACTATCCATTTTTATAGTGATTGGGTACACTAACTTCCAATAAACTAATGCTTTGTAATCCATATTATTTTTTTTTGATTAATTGAATTGTGCTGAATATTTACATCAAGTTCACATTATAAAATCAAGCTTTTATTCGTTCATTTTTCTATTTGTATGCTTTTAATACGTAATTTTGCAAATACACTTTAAGCGCATCGTTCAAAGGAGTTCCTTCAATACTTCGATGAATTTTTTTATTATATGATAATACCGATTTGTCTATGCTTCTATTGCTATAAACTGTTATCCAGGCATCGTTTTTATAATATGCGCCTACTTGTGTAAATATACCACTTTCTGCAATAATATGGTTGCAGGTAGGGCTCATGTAAATTATAACCATTTCTCTGTCAATTCGTTGCAATGAAAATTTCAGATTTTCAATTACTTCTGCCATAACTATTGGTGGAAATGGATTGTAAAAATAGATATAATTATAATCATCATATTGGTTAAAATATCCAGCATCTCCCGTGAACACTCGGCATCTATTTTCGTTTAATTTTTTGAAATTTTGGGTAGCAATATCGGCAATAAGGCCAGAAAGCTCAATCCCATCTACCCTTTCAAAAGGGAAATCTAGTAAATACTTCATTGCGCTTCCTTTGCCGCATCCTACATCTATTATGGAGTCGGTAGAACTAATATTGAAGTCACTTAGCACCTCTTTCAAAAAATTTTTGCCAGACGGACCATATCCATGTGCGCGTTTGAGATTGAATTGTAGGGCTTCGGGCGACATTTCCGACAAAAAATCCAAACCACGAAATTTATCCAATCTAAGTATGATTGGATATACCAACTTCCAATAAATAAATGATTTAAGTTCCATAGTACTTGTTTTTTTTTATTAAGGTGAATTTTTTTTTGTATTATTGATTACCTCATTATCGTCCTTTATTTAATTCTACTTTATTATTTTTCACAAAGTAAACTTTCCCAATATATCTTTTGAGCACAAAAGTTTCATTTTTAAGTACCAATTTTCAGCAATTTAATAAGGTCTTATGTGTTAAATGTTACCAGTCGCTAATTGTTTGTTTTGATTGATATTTAATTTAAAATTTAATTTTGCCATTTTCGCTCAATTATTTCATATTTTCTACTTTTTATAAATATTTAAAATTGCAAAGAAACTTATCTACTTAACACTTATTTCGACAAGTTTTCCTGCTTAAATACTCCTTAGTATTTAAATTCGTTTCAAAAACAAACTATATTTTATCAATTAACAAAACACACATTCTTTCCAGTTAAAATTTCTGAATCTGTGCACTCTCATTTACCCCTTCAGAGGGTTGGGGGTGCTGATTAGGTTGCAAAGAAACACTACTTAAATGTGGTTTTTTATAGTGTGGTTACTATAAATAGATGGATTAAACCCTATAAAGAATTTATTTTTATAATTTCCATTGTTTAGTTTTTTATTTTATAAGTGCTTATTTATAAGCATTTTGGTTTCCTGTATGTGACTTTTTGTTGAGGCGCCAAATAAAACAGATTCAATATTTGGAAATTTTCCCAAGTATTCAATTGCTTCGCTTGGATGTAAAGCACCAGAAGCAAGCACTTGCATGGCAATTGGTCGAAATTGCTTTTCGGAGAGGTATTTCTCGTAAATTTCTACTCCGCCACTCATTCTAAAGCCTATTTTATTGATTGAGCTACAGATAATTGGATTCATAATTCCCACCGAATTCAAACTATCTAGCAACAGGGGCATATTCATGGTAATATATCCAGGCTCAGCGTTGTATTTTGTGCGGATATATTGATCGTAAGATTTAAAAATGTCATACATTTTTAACCCCAATATCATATCAACAATAACATTTTGGATAAAAATAACTGGGGTATTTAGGTCTTTAAACATTTTCATTTCGGCATCAATCAAAAGTTCCATGAGCTTAATAAAATCTTTGCTCATAAGTGCAAAACCACCTTTTGCAAAGGTTCCAAAAATACTACCTGGAATATAATTTTTGATAGTACCCATAATTCCAAGTTCAGTAACAGCGTTTGCATATTTGTGAGCATAAGGCATGCACGGATAGATATTAAAATTTTGGTATTTTTTCGGATTTAACCTAATGTAATTACATATATTTGCAATTCTCTCGTGCGTGGTACACATAAACGTGTTAATTCCCACGTCTATAGCTTGGTCGAGTATTTTAATAATGGCTGCATCTTCCTTAAATTGAATTGATTGAGCTCGTGATTTTTCATCCGAAACATGATTTACCGCAAAAAACTGATTGTCGCCAAATAGTATTTTATCCATGATGTTTCAATTTTTTTTAGAATTAGCAATTATCATTTCTATCACTTTATCTGTATTGTTCCCTTGTTCAAAGGTATTGTAACTTCCCTGTTTTTTTGTGATAATGCAATTTACAAAGTGTTCTATTTGAGCACTATATTCTTCACCACGCAAATAGAAATTTACTGGAAGGGCAAAATCCGTAATGTATTTGATAGTCCATCCTTTGTCTAAACCCTCTTTTTTATTCGATTCTTTTAGATATATTTTTATTTCAGTGGCATCGCAACTAATTTTGCCGTTTTTGCCAATTACGGTTAGCGTAGTGGACATTTTTCGATATGTATTGTCGCTCCAGTTTACCGAAAGCAGTCCGCTCAAACCATTATCTAAACTTAATGTGCTATAAACCGCATCTTCAACATCATTAGAATAGATGCTTTTTAGTTTTGTGCCAGCAGAATGAACCGGATTACCTATGATTTCCTGAATTAAATTTAACACATGTGATGCGTAATCGTACAAACATCCTCCACCTTCTTCAGCATTCGACCTCCAAGTTTTTCCCTTTTCTTTTGTAACTACTGCACCATAAGCCTCGCCCATAAAATGCACCAAATCTCCCAAAACATCGGCTTGTAGCAATCTTTTGAGTTCTCTAAAAGTTCCAATAAATTGGTTGTGATAACCTACTTGATTGATTAACGACTTGCTGTTGGCCAATTGTACTAGCTCTTCGCCGTCTTTTGAATTTAAGTTAAATGGCTTCTCGCAAAATACATGTAATCCATTTTCAAGCGCATATTTTACCATTGGAAAATGAAATCGAGTGGGAGTAGCCACCAATACAAAGTCTAGGGACTCATTATCAATCATTTCTTTGAAATTTCGGTATGTTTTTACCGTGCTAAATTTCTTAAAAGCATCCAATACTAAAGTAGAACTATCACAAACTGCCACAAAATTGACCAGTGGATTTGCACCAATTATAGCGGCATGTGAAATTCCCATTTTACCCAATCCTATTACTGCTCCAGTTATCATACCTTTTTGATTTTTAAAAATATCAATATTACGTGCCATAAAAAAACCATTTGATTACCAATATTTCTTTTGAAAATTTCAGGACGCATAAAAATGCGAGCAAGCCACCCAAGTCTTATTTTATACCAAAATGCTGGAATAGGCTTTTGGGTACCTGCAAACCAATCGAAAACATTGCCAATACATATAATTAATCCTACATTTAACTTGTCACGATGCTTTAATGCCCACTTCTCTTGTTTGGGACAGGTCATTCCTACAAATAAAATATCTGGTTTTACGGCATTTATTCTTTTTATTATTAGCTCGTTTTCTAAATCCGTAAACTCTGTTTTAAATGGCGGAGAGAAAAAATTCACATCGATATTTGGATATTCAATCCTAGCTCGCGATTTAATTTTTTGAAGTGTGTTTTCTGTAGATCCAAAAAAAAATGCACTTCCTTTTTGTGTGTTAATTCTTTCTATAAAATGATAAAACACATCTGGACCCTGATTTTTTTTTATATTTTTTTTATTTATAATCAAAGATGATAAGCCAAAATAAACTCCATCTAATACCAGAAAGTCGGAAGATTTTAGGGCATTTTCAAATTCTAAATCCTTGGTAGAAATACCATAAGAGTTTGGGCTAATGGTATTTATCACCCTACACTTTTCGCCCTGAATAGGTATTGTAGCTAAATTATCAGAAAATACATTGAAGCCAATTGTTTCTATTATTTTCATTGAATTATTTTCGATTGAAATAATATTCTGTAAAATAGCATGCATTTTATTTTCAAATGTCGCCTTTGTAAATTCTGCTTCATATTTTAATCTACCTGCTTTGCCCATTTTTAAGCGCAGCGTAGGATTTTGTATTAATAATTCTATTTTTTCCGACAGTTTTTCTGCATCTTTTTGTGGAACAAGAAATCCTGATACACCGTTTGTAAGCATTTCGGGTATTCCGCCTTCATCCGTTGAAACTATGGGTAACGAATATTGCATGGCTTCTATCAAAACCAACGGAAAGCAATCATTATAAGTAGGATGAACAAAAATATCTGCATTTTGAAAGACTATTTCTTTGTCATTTTCATATTGCGGTCCTAAATATCTTACATTATTTTCTAGCCCAAACTGTTGTACTTTCAAATTAAAGTCTTGTTCACTCACATTCCCAATGCTTCCTGCAAACCTACAAATAAAATTATTGTTTCTGTTTATCAGTAACTTACATGCTTCCAGCAACACATAAACACCTTTTGATTCAATCAAATTAGAGAAAAACAATAATTGTACTGGTTCCTCATGCTTAAACCGATATGTTTTTATAACTGAATAATCGGAGTTACCAATTCCATTTGGACAAATATGCACCCTGGATGTGGGCACATAAGCTTCAATATCATTGTATAAATGGTTGGATAATAGAATGATATCTGCATCTTTAAAAATATACCGATAGATAAAATTGTTAAACTTAATTTTACTATTCTCAATAATACCTTTATTATGAAGATGATAAACCCGTTTTATACCAAATAAACGTAACATAGCCACCACCAAAGCATCTTTATATAATCCTATTCCAGTAGTGGTTAATGCCAAATAGCATACATCTGGTCTATTTTTTATGGTTTCGGATATTAATTGAAATAGGGTGGGAATAAATTGAATTCCTTTTATAATTCCAATTTTTCCAGACTCATTAATGTTTTGATTAACAAGCATATTTATGTATCTGCAATCAAACGAATTATTTATATAATTACTTTCTTTAATTTCTTGCCCCATTATAGATGACCCATGGATAGGTGGTGGAAAATGAAGCAGAAAAAGGATTTTTTTTTTCATAATTAGTTTTCTAATGTTAATGTATTCTCAAGCTTTGGCTCACTAGTATTATTATTTTGGGATAGTTCTATGTTAATTATTTTTTTTGTATGTCTGCAAAAGATTTTTTTAGTTTCCAACTTGTAGAATTGTTAAGATGTAGGGCATTAGGAATGTCAGACAGCATTTTAAAAGTTTCTTCCAATTCGTACCACAATCCAAATTTGTCTATTTCCCAAGAATGACCCCAGATATGAAAAATACCTCCATTTAGAATCATATTTGAAGTAATTTCAGATGCCAATTTTCTAAAGTTTTTATTGTAATCAAAAAAGAATCCAAACTTTATCAATTGCGAAAAATAGGCTCTTTTTAGGCAATGTTTATTAAGTGTATAAGTATCATGATTATAACATTGTACTGTTGTATTCATCAAAAACTTATTATTCAATGTAGTGTTAAAAAATCTTGTAGTTCGCCCAAAAAGAAAACCATTTTTTTTGACTAAATGAACGTCACGATTAGAGAATTTACCTCCAGGAAAGCAAAATGCGTAAATTTCTTTCTCGAGTATATTTTCTAATACAGATTTACAGTTAAGTATTTCATAACTAGCTTCTTCATCTCCCAAATTTTGCAGGTATTTGTGGTTTACGGTATGACCGCCAATTTCAAATCGTTTTCCAATTTCAATCATCGAAGTTGGTTTCATGACCGAATTTTCACTGTTTCTGATTGGTACATAAAATGTCCCTTGTAACTGATATTTTTCTAATAACTCGGCTATTCTTAAGTCATAAACATGCCCATCATCCCAGCTGGTAGTTATAATTACTGTATTTTCCATATTTATTTTTATATATAGTTAGCTTGGTTTTTCAGTTTCCAATTCAAGACATGAGACTACACCAGCGCTAAAATTTTCGACCATGGCCTCTACAGAGTATTTTTTAGCTGCTGTTTTACAACCATTTATTAATTGAAGATATTTTCCGTTTTTCAGGATTTCTATGACAGATTTTGAGTATTCCTGTAAACTATCCTCGGTCATTATTCCATTTATTTCATTCTCAAGATATTCTATTTCAGGACCATGCGACGAATTTGAAGTTGTAATTATAGGAGTTTCCATAGCAAACGAATCTACTATGCCAAGTCCCACATAATAGGGCATTAATTGTATGGATGCAATTTTGAAAAATATTACCCGTTCATTTCCAAATTTTGAACCTACATAATGTATCCAATCAAACGATAGTGCTGCCTCCATTACCTTAGTGGCTTCAGTGCCGGCACCTATAAATATTACATGAAATTCTGGTATCTTTTTTTTTACTTCGTGGCAAGTTTCAATAATAAAATCAATATTCTTACCTGCATACATTGATCCGCAGTAAATGGCTGTTTTACAGTTTTGTATGCCCATTTTCGATTTCAACTCATTTATCTCTCTAGTTTTTATATGAGTGTAATACTTTATAAGGCTAAATGTATCAATTGTATTTTGCACAACTGTGATTCTATTCTCAGGATATTTTTTTGATAATAAAAACCTTTTTGTACCTGCTGTATATCCAAACCACCAGTCACATTTATTGATATACAGATACTTAAATCTGTTTCCAAGACTTCCAATGTCTTCCTGTAAATTCCGTCCATGATCCCAAAAAGCTAATTTTGAGGATGAAAAAGCTCTTCTAATTATTAAATAATAATTTAGAATTAACCTATTCGCTGCATCCACTATCACCAAATCACTATCCTTTAATTGGCTAATGTACGGTTGCCACAATAATTCCTTATTACCTATTTTGAAGTATTTATTTTGAATGTATTTTGCCCAATCAAGTATTATTTCATCATTTCGCAGTTTATTAGTGCTTGAAGCTTTCCCATAAATTACATGTAACTCAATATCTTGTTCTACCAGTTTCTTCTTAAGTAAAATGTAAAACTCTTTTCTATATTGAGGCAGCGAAGATTGTATAATTATGATTTTCTTCATGGTTTTATTTCTTCTTTATGAGATATAAATTTCTTTTTGTTAGTATTAATAATTTGTCTAAGTGTATTATTGTTAATGCTGTAAGTTTTGTTTTGATCGAGAATAATATCATTGCCAAAATTATTGTTATTCAGAATCATTTTTTTTTTAAACCCCAAAGTCTATGTTTCCCAACTTTTTCTTTCGGTATATCTTAATTGCATTCCTTAAATATAGCGTGTATTTCGAAAGTCTTAGGTTCAATAATAGCCTAAGTATTGAAACTTTTAATTTGTTAAAAAGAATTCAATTGATTGTTTCCGAAATATATAGTACGAAAATATTAGTTGTGGTTTAGACATTAATCTTATTTTATACTCATTTTCTCCCCATAAAAAATGAAAATTTTTCAATCCATTTTCTATGGCAAATTGGATAGTATTTAATTGACATAATCGACCTAAACTGTAATTCGAAAAATTATTATCATGCGCTATCACATGTCCGTAAATGTTTTTATTTATTATATATGATATATTTCCAGCAATAATTTCACCTTCTAATTCTATGTATGTTACACAACCATAATACTTTGAATATAAATATGTATTTTTCATTTCATACTTGTCTTTTCCATAAATTAACCCTTTATGCTTCATTCTATCCTTATTCAATTGCATTATTTTGTTTATGATTGTTGAATTGATCTCATTTGGCAAAAGAGTAATAAATTTTACATTTGGAAAATCTCTAAGTAGTTTTGATTTGTCATTTCTGATGTTTTTTCGAGTACTTTTACCAAGTACCAAATAATATGTATCAATTGATGAGGGAAGTTCTAAAACATAATTTTTGGACATTGAAATTAGTATTGATTTGTTGTAATTATACTTGATGTAATTAGCTGAGATTTTTAATTTTGTAATTAAGTTGTGTTCTTCAAATATTTTTTTGCTACATTGTAGAATAATATCTTGATTAATTGAAGTTAATGTGTTAAAGCAAATTGATTCTTTGCTTTTGTTTCCAAAAATCAATATATCTATTATAATTGTATCCTTTCTTACAAGCAAGTAATAGATGTCGTAAAAAGGAAAGTATATATCAATATAAGCACAAGTTGTAAAAAACGAATCGTATTTTTCTATCAGAAAAGCTTCATGAACAATTGGCAAACCTTTGATATATTCAATCGTAATCATGTAGTAGTTTGTTTTATATTTTTCATCTCAATTTTTAGAAAATTCCAAATCAAAAAAGTTTTTGCAATATGATTTATGTAAATATATCCTTTAATACAACTTTTTTATCGCTTTTCTCAAATCTGTTGAAAAAGTGAGATTTTTAAATTGAATTATTGAATCATAAAATATTCTTTTTATAAGTTTTAAAATGAAATCCAGTGAATAAGCTCGATAGACGCAATATGAATATAATACATGCGACTTTGCTAAAAACCGTTTTTTCAATTCTGTTTCACCCCATAAAAATTGAAATGTTGTCATTCCTTTATTAATCGAGTATTCAATATAATTTACGATGCAAACTTCTCCTACATTGTATTTTGATAAATTATTATCATGGGCAATTACATGCAAAAATATCTCTTTGTTAAGTATTGTAGCAATGCAACCTGCTACCAAAATGCCATCTATTTCGATGTAACTCACACATCCATAATGCTGTGAGTATCTATAAATATTGTCTCTATAATTTTGGTCTATGCCAGGTATTTTTCCTTTCTGAATCATTCTGTTTGTATTCAATTGAATTATTTTATCTACTATCTTCTCTTCTATTTCATTGCCATACTTGGTAATGAAATTTACGTTTTTGTAGTCTCTCAACAACCTCACTTTTCGATTTCTGATATTTTTTCGCGTATGATACCCAAGTTCTAAATAATAACTCTCAATGGATGATGGCAAATTCAATATTTGATTATCTGATTTTGATAATAAAAGTGTTTTTTTTAAATTATAATGAAAGTAAGATGCCTCAATTTTTATTTTATTTATAAATTGAAATTTTTTAAATATTATTTTTAGAAACTCCTCCACAACATTTTGTTTTATATACACCAATGAATTAAAACAGATTGAAGTGTTCCCCTTATTACCAAATACTATCAATTCGTCCAATTTATCATCTTCAAAAATTAGTATATAGTTTATATCGTATAATGGATAATAAACTTCTATATATCTACAAGTAGTAATAAATGAATTGTATTTATTTATCAAAAATAACTCATACTCTGTGGGTAAACCTTTTCTACATTCAATTGAATTCATACATTTAATTTTAAAATTTTGAAAGTGTATAAATTATAAATTATTTGTTCTCTTTGAAAGAAGTTTGTGAACTGCTGTTTTCCATCTCAAACCTATTTATTTGAACAGTATTTTTTATCTATTTTGATGGTTTTTACATCTCCATTTTTTTTATTCTGATTTTTTTGGGATATTATTTTTCAATCTCTGTTTTATTTATTTTGTTTTTCAAATCCCATAGTGTGGGAAATAGTGTTTTCAGCCATAACATTGTAAATGAATATGGATAAGATAGTATAAAATGCTTGCGTATATAATACAGGTATTCTTTATAAGCCAACCCCGTTTTACTTTTTAAAAACAGAATGCGCAATCTAAGCGAGGCATTCGAGGATAACCAATTTTTGTCATGATCATTTTCACAATACCCACATATATTGGGTGTTACCCATAATGGTATTTTCTGTTTATAAGCTACAAGGGTGTAATCAAAATCGGCAATACCGTGAGAATAATAGTTGTCGAAAATTCCTACTTGTTTTACAACCTCATTGCTTACCCACATAATATTAGCGTTTGCAAAATGGCAAACTTGTGGTGTTTCTGTTGGAAGTATCATGTAGCTTCTCATTACAAAATGATTTTTTGTAATAATATGTCCACCATAAGAAATTTTTTTATTTATTTTTTCTGCCGTTGAGCCTACATATATTCCACTTTTTCCTGTTTCTGATAACGAAAATTTGTGCGTATTAATTAAGTATTTCAAGCAGTTTTTCTCCAATTCAACATCGTCGTTAAGTAGCAAAAAAGCACTAAATACTTCCAAATCTAAAGCAGCATTCCAAGCTTTGCGCATTCCACCAGCCCAAAATAGATTTCCATCTCCTTTAATAATACTGACTAATGGAAAATGCTTTTTTACCTCATCACTAGTTCCATCAATACAACCATCATCCACCAGAAATACTGCATACGAATAATCTGCTGGCATCGAGCAATTGTGCAAAGAAGTTAAACATGCTAACGTTTTTGTCTTCCGGTTATGACAAGTTATAAGTACGGCTATTTGGTTTAATTTCAATTGGTTATCCATTTTTATTTGTTTTGTGTGAACAACTATTCAATGAAGCATATTGCACTAAAATTTATATAAATTATTGTTGTTAAGATATTTATTTTATTCAATAGAATTAGCAATTGAACAAATAATACTCCTAAACTTATAAGTAATAAAGCTGGAATTGTGGTTTTTTTCTGCCGTTTTTATAGCATTTTCTGCGTAATATTTTCTTAACTCTTTATTAGTTATTATTTGTAATATGGCGGTTTTTATTTCGCTCAAGTTGTTGTTAGTTATTGTTTTAGCCCAATTAAATTTATTGGCATATTTAGCAACTGCAGTTATTTCAGGTGCAAAAATAAGTATTGGTGTGCCACTAATCATATATTCGGGTGCTTTGGTAGGCATCGATAGCTTAATGAATTTTATAGCATTTACCGAAAAATCATAAGGTAAAAGCAAAAGGTCTGACTCCGCAAAAACCTTTGGTAAGTTTTCATAAGGTACAAATCTCTTATGTTCTATATTTTTGTACTTTTTTAGCCAGTAAGGTCTTTCTGGAGTTTGAAGGATAAATTTCATACTCATATTTAGCTCTTCGTTTACACTAGTTATAGCTTTTGCAAATAGCTCCAGTGACGTATCAATCCCTAAACCCGTTCTTCCTGCATATAGTATTGTAGCATTGGCACTTAACTCGTAATGATTCCGTTGGTGGTTTTTCCAAAACTTCAAATCGATGGCGTTATGAAACGTTACAAAATTCTTATTGTACCTAATTTTATATTCTGCAGCCATTTCGTCACTGATGCTCAATAGAATAGATGCTTTGTCTAACAACGTACGAAATTCGCGATCAATCTTTTTTTTCCAGTATTTAGCCCGTAATCCATTGTCATTGAGCGTAGAAGGCCAATCATCCATCATGTGAAAAATAAGTGGTTTGTTAAGATAAGACTGTACAGAAAGACAAAATAAAACCCCAGCCCTAGAAGCTGTTTGATCATAAATCACATCTGGTTTATATTCATCAAGCCAATTGCAAAAATCATTGGATAATTTCACGCGGTTAATCATTTGAAATACACCAATGTATTCAAGAAATGGGAAAAATACATTTACTATCAACGAAATTCTAAATTTCGATTTTGGAACAACTATTTTTTGTACTCGATTATTGTCAAACTTCAATATACCCGAAGTATATTTTCGTTGTAGAAGATGAAACGGAAATTTAAATTTATGCTCTTTGTGTCCCAATTGATAATAATTATTACATACCTCTGTATCAATGTTTCCAACTAATAGGTATCCAGAACAGGCTACAGCTATTTTATTTCTATCCCAACCTTTAAACAGATTTGTTAATGTAATTCCACCACCAGTATCGTTGTTAAATGATTGTCCGATTATTAAAACTTTAGGTAAATCCATATTGATTAGAGTTTTATGATTCTATTGATTTTAGGAAATAAGCGTAACATAGTATTATTATAGATTTTGATATTTATTTAACACTGATTTCTCTGGTAAATTTCTCGTATATTTTGAATAGCATATTCCTATTGAAATCCAGAAAATTAGATAATAGAGTGAAAATGATTCCATTGTTGCTGGATATAAATAGAATAGCCACAGTAATATCCATATTCCTGCTGCTTTTGATAATAAATTTCGCGCATAGAAAAAACTAAGAAAAATGGCTGGCACTGCAATCATCAAAATTAGAATAAGACTGATAATTCCGCCTCTGAGAATTATTTGTAAATATCCTGTTTCTATAGCGTATCTGTAATTGGTCATTTGATTCTCCTCTATGCCAGGACTGAAATATTTACCATTTATACTTTTTCCAACTATCCAGTCAGCAGTTTTCATATCTGCGTAAAATGACTTTTCTACTCCCGTTCTTGTATCTTCAATACCGCGCTCGAGCAAAAAGCTTAAAGCCCCATAATGCCTGTTTTGAAGGTTAGCTTTTACCGTGTCGAAGCCAATAAATAATATCAAAATTGATGATATTACTACCAAGTATTTTTTATTTGAATAAAGTAAATAGATAATATATGAAAAACATGAAATAGTTAAGTATATGAAAACAAGTCCTCTACGTGCTCTAAATACTACAAAATATAGCGTGGCTAGAATTACGAGTATAGAAAATATGTTTATTTTAAATGAATGATAACGGTAAGTGAGTAGTATAAAACCAGCCGATATACTTAATTGTGTTGAGTGTTCCACAATGCTAGTACTTAAATAACTTTCACGGTCTGAATTGAGTAATTCTGAAATAAAAAGAATATCATAAACGATATAAAATGCTGAAAGTATGATTATTACATCAAATAGTTTTTTGTAAAATAATTGATTTTTATGAAACAATAAAATTAACGGTGCAAAATAGGGTAGCATGCCAAACTTAGCATCAAAGAGCATGAATTTGATAAATACATAGTCGAATGAAAATCCTCTAATCACTACCAACCATGTCCAACATAAATAACACATATAAACTATCCGTAAGTACTTATTTGTAAATTGTAAACGTATCAAATTTTTTAATGGAAAAATAATTATCAATAATCCAAGTGATTGAATGCCCTGTAGTACCACATAGTCAAACTTACCTGTAGTAGAGAAAATATTACTTAGGGTATAAATAATAAACCCTGCCCAAAAAATATTTAAATACTTTTCTTGTTTCTCTAAATTGTTTGGTTTTATATGTTTATTTATTAGAGCCATTTTATTGTTCTTTTATTTTTTAAATCGTTGTATTACAATAAACTATGATAAACTTCGATGGTTTCTTTAGTTGTTTTTTCCCACGAAAAGTTTAATAATCTTTTTTGTCCATTTCTAATTAATTCTGCTTTTATATTTTCGTTATTCAAAACTTTATGTATTGCTTCGTACATCGAATCTTCCGAAAACGGGTCGAAGTATTCGGCAGCATTCTGTGCTATTTCCGGAAAGCAACTAGTATTACTAATACAAATTGGACAATTATTGGCAAATGCTTCTAGTATTGGCATTCCAAATCCCTCATATAGTGATGGAAATACCAACATTATCGCATTTTTGTATAAGGTATTTAGCGTATTTTCGTCTGCCGAAATTTGAACTATTTGATTTGTTATATTTAATTCTGCTATAAGTTCAATTTCATATTCGTTAAATGGATTGCCGGTACATATTAATTTTAACGAATTATAGTTAGAAAATAACCTAGAAATTACTTTTATAAATCGCTCAAAATTTTTGTACCCATTTCTTTTACCTACAAATAAAATATAATTTGCGAACTCGCTTTCAGTGTATTCATTTATGTTTGGTTTGTGGTACCCATGATACACAACCTTAATTTTAGCCTCCGGCGCTCGGTAGTATTCAATTATATCTGCTTTGGTGTTTTCACTTATAGCAATTATTTTGTCAGCTTTTTCTATTAATAACCTTTTGTTTGCTACATCTTTATTTGTTTTATCATATTTTTCGTGTACGAAATCATGCACAGTCAATACAAATGGTTTGTTGAGTTTTTTGAGAAAATATGGTGAATAATAAGTAGGATGAAAAATGTCGAATTGTTTTTTTTTTATATTGCGAATGGAAAAATGTTTATTTATAGTTTCAAATAGCTCCAATAATTGATAACTGCCATAAAATCTTTTGTTTGCCAACGGATGGAGCATGTTAAATTGTTTATCGTTCAGAAGATACTCATTTTCGGAAAAAATGCTTGAAATATATGCTTCATGTTCGTGTTTTTGTAAACCCTTTAAAAGCTCGTAATGATAACGAGCTATACCTCCAAATCTGGGACCAAATGCTTGATGATCAAATAATATGTTCATTTTTTTTTGTATTTATTTTGAGTATAAAATACTCTGTATTTTATACTCGAAATTTTTCATTTTATCCAAATTCCTTTCTGTCCTTTCAAAATTTTATTACATTGAATTGGAGCTACTATTATTCCATTGATATTAGAAAGTACCGATGCAATTAATATTGAAGTTATTCCCCACGAAAAGTATTTTATAAATAGATATGATGTACCTAAAAATATGACCGGTGAAATCATACAAATGTAAAACTGTAGTCTAATAGCGCCAATTCCATTGGTTATAGATACATAAATACTTGTAAATGCAGCAGATATAGTAAAAATAAAGGTCCATAAACTTACTTGAAACGGAATGTTTACCACCGCTTTCCCTATCCAAAGGTCGTAAACGCGCGACGACATTACAAGCATTGATAAACCAAATATTAGAAGCAGCATCCATATTTTTAAGTATTTATTTTTTGCCTCTATAATCCATGTTATGTCCGATTTTTGATATGCTTCTGTTACTGCCGACCAAAATGGAAGTATTAAAATGGAAAATGCCATACCTAAAACCGAAAAGTATTTATATGCAATATTATAGGAGGTTACCTCATAAGTTCCAAAATAATGAGCAATTAAAAAATTTGTTGTCTGATACTGAATAATTCCTGCAATTTGAATTATAAAAAATATAAAACCCAGATTTAGAAGGTCTTTTATATAGTTGAATTTTGCGAATTTTAGAGAAGGTTTGTATGCTTTGTAATTATGACTGAAAAACCAAAAACTGGCAATTACTAGTACAATAATGGGTGATACGCTTAGTGCAATTGAAAGATTTATTAACGAGCCCCTTGTGTATTTTGTGAGTAGAAATATCAATACAAGCGATAGAATTTGACTTAATGTGTCTATCAATGAGGCTGTTGCTGGCTTTTGATCGGCTGTAATAATTGTAGTTAGAATTTTGAGTACAAACTGCATGCAAAAATATGTAAACACAATAATTGCCACTATACTAACTTCTGAAGCTGCAACACTGTCGATATTTAGAATACTGCCCCAATCAATCCAAAAATTTGATATACAAAACAGTATCCAAACAGTGACAAAAATGGCACTTAATGTTAAATATGTAGTGCTCACATAATGTCGAGCCAGCAAAGTATTTCCTTCCGACAGTGCAATTGCAAATTTATTTCTAAACCCATTAGTAAATCCAATATCAAAAAAACTTACCCAGGCAATAATTGAGCTTAATGTGAGCCAAATGCCATATTGGGAGGGATTTACATAATTAATTGTCATGGGAACCATAACCAAACTTATTGCAATACTTACCCCCTTTATTAAAAATGATCCTGCGATGTTCCTTTTTGCTTCTAAACTTCGAGGATGCCCTTTTACAAAGAAGCCATCGTAGTAGTCATTAATGCTTTTTGGCAAGTACTTGGTTACTATCATTATTTCTTGTTTTTTGGCGCTTTTTCTGATTCATTTCCATATCCATATCTGTTTTTTTTGCCGTAACCATACCGATATGTATTTCTATTTTCTTCGGAACCATTAAGTACAAAATACATGTTGTTTATTTTTTTGCTATTGTAAAGGATAGTAGCATTTTCTACGTCTTTTTTATGTGTAAATGCCACCCTTACAATATATAAACTAACGTCGGCAAACCGATTGATAACTAAACTGTCAGATACTAATCCCACTGGAGCCGTATCCAAAATTATATAATCGTACTCATCGCGGAGTTCTGTCATTAGGTTGTCCAGCAGTGGTTTAGCCAATAACTCATTTGGATTTGGAGGTGTTGGTCCTGCTGTTATAATAGATAAATTTGGGTGGATTCCAGAAGGTTTTATGAGTTTTTTCTGCGATAAATTACCCGACAAAAACAAAGTTATGCCCTGCTCATTTTCTAATCCCATGTATTCTCCAAGTTTAGGTTTGCGAATATCCAACCCAATTATCAATACTTTTTTATCTAATAGCGCCAAACTTAAACCCAAATTTATAGTTGTAAATGTCTTTCCTTCCCCTTGGCTGCTCGATAATATATTGATAACTTTCTTTTCTTTGTTATCAAGTATAAATAATAAATTTGTACGCAGCAGACGAATCATTTCTGAAAAACTGTCTGTGTTTTTTTCTTGAATAACAACATTGGTTAAATGTGAACTTTTCAGTATTTCACCCAATACTGGAACGATTGAAAGTTTCTCCAACTCCTCCTTATTTTCTATTTCATACCGCAGTAAATCATATATATTTATGCCTATTATTGGTAGCACCAATCCTAACACGAAGGCTAACAATAGAACTAATGACTTCTTGGGCGAAATAGGATTACCATCACTTCTCGCTTTGTCTATCATTTTAGATTTTGGTTCAATCATAGATATTTTCACATAATTTTCTTCTTTTTTCTGTAGCAGATATAAAAACAGGGCTTCCTTGATATTTTGTTGCCGTTTTATTTCTGTATATTCTCTTTCTTGGCGAGGAATAGCTTGAATTCGAACCGTATTTTGCCGGTTTTTTCCAAGTAAATCTTGCCTTGCTATTTCCCAACTTCCTCTTTCGCTCCGAACGGTTGACCAAATGCTACTAATCATAGATTCAATTTTCTCATTTAATGTTAACATTGCTTGATTGGAGTTGGATGCAATCCGTGACAAGCGCCTGCGTTCAAGTAATAATTTGTTGTATTCTGATATTAAGGTACTTAAACTTTCACTTTTAATGCCTGTATTAGTTGGAAGTAATTGTAATCGGTTCTCTTTTTTGTGAATATATTCGTCAATATCAGTTACAATGGCCAATTGAGTTTCCACTTCAAGCAGTTTTTGTTCATAAGCCCCAGTTTGTTGTATATACATGTTGGCCTCCGAGTTAATGCTTGTCAAACCTTGTTCTTGTTTATAATTCTCTACTTGCGATTCTACATCATTCAGCTCTTTTGTTAATTGTATAAGTCGATTATCTATAAATCCGGCAGTATTAGCAGCCATAAGTCGCTGTTCATTAACATCTTCATTGTTGTACTCCTCTATTAATCGTTCCAAAAAGTCTTTTCCAAGCTGAATACTCGAAGTAGTTAACACAATATTCACTACAGATGTATTTTTCGTCGTTAGTTCCATCGTTATATTTTTCAACATCGTTTCTGCCACTTCTGCTGGGTTTTGTATTGTAACTTTTATGGCCATACTTTCAATTGGTTTAAAATCGCCAACCTTGAAATAAACCCTACCAAAGGGCAGCATAACTTCATTTTCAGTTGGAGGTACTTTTATTTTATATTCATTATCGTAGTAAGTTCCCGTAAATATTAATGCTCCTCGTGGATGCATATTTACTTCAAATTCAATGTTGTTTTTCATATTACTAAGTACTGCATCAGATAGCGAAATACTTATGGGACAATTACTTCCATATAAAATGTCATTTTTGAAATATCCTATTTTCTCATATCCTACATAAAGTTTTAAATCCCGAATAACGCGTTCGGCAAGCGCCACTGTTTTTAATACTTCCAGTTCGTTATCTACATTATTTTTCACATCTATCACCCCGATTTCTTTCAACACATTCAGTTCTGGAATTCCACCTCCTTTTTTATCATCTTTAAGTAATACAGTTGTTTTAACTTCGTAAATTGCTGTTGAAAGTTTTAGATAAATCACTGAAATACCTATACTTACTATCATAGATAACAAAAACCATTTCCAGTTCAATACATATTTAAGAAATTGACCAACTACATCAATTGGTTTTTCGTAAATTTCTTCAGAGTCGGTGTAATTATTCATAAGTTTCACTATATTATATTATTTTTTAAGCAAAGTGACAACAAGACTGGTAATTGAAATTAGTATATACATGGCTGAAACACTGAGGTTATCAATTGTTCCAACTTTAGAATCCTTCGATTTTGTTTTATTAGGCTCTACATACACCACATCGTTTTGTTCCAGAAAATACCCTTCAGAATTGATGATGTTTTCATCATTTAAATTCACGTTTATGATTGTTTTTACACCGTTGGCATTTTCGCGTAGTATTTTTACATTTTCCCGCCGTCCATATATGGTTAAATCACCCGCATTGGCTAGCGCCTCAAATATCGTTAATCGTTCATTCTGAGTTGTGTATCTGCCTGGTTTGGAAACTTCACCCAAAATATTTACTACATAATTTATTATACGAATGGTGATTATTGGACGCTCTGTACTAAAAGACGATGCCATTTTTTTTTGCAGCATTGCTTCTAATTCACTACAAGTGAGTGAGCTAATTTTTAGTATTCCTAAAACAGGGAAGTGTATATTTCCATCGTTATCCACAATGTAGGTTTGCAAACTAGGCTGAGAATATAAACTAACTGCCATATTTTGATCCCCAATTTCAGGTACGGTTAAATTGTAATGCTTTGAAGCTTCGGGCTCTGATGATACCACAGTAATGCTCAAAATGTCTTTAGGCTTTATACGCATGTTGTAAAAAGCAGTAGATTGATTTTGTGCAATGGCAATGTTTTTTGATTTTTCACTTTTTTGGAGATAAGCAATATTTTTCACTTCTGAACATGATATGAATAGAAGCATACTGAAAATTGCCAAAAAGCCTATTATTTGTTTCATATATTTCATATTGTTATTTTCAATAAAGGGTTGTTGTTTTATTTAAAGTATAATTATATTCTAATCTTAAAGTTCTTGATAATCAAATAGTATTGCGTGATGTTAGTAAGTACAATGTGCTAATTTATGTATATTTAAAGCTTTAATAATGTGCTTATTAAGACTTACTGAATAATTCAGATTCAATGCAAAACATTTTTTATTCTTTCAAAACTAATGTAATGTTAGGCAATTTGTGTCGTATTGAATTATTATTAAGTTGTTGCTGCACACAATTTTCAACCAGATAGCTATCGGGTTTTTAAATTAACACAGAAATAGTTATGATTTTTATTACTTGTATAACTTGCAACAAAATTAGGTATTGAACCATACACTATTTATAGTTATAACCCTAAAAATAAATGGGAGTAAACCCTTTAAAAACTGAATTTAATATGAGGGTTTATCATTATGCCATTTTTCTTTTTTATAAGTTTGTGTTTTTTTATTCTTAAAATAAAAAAGCCTAAATAACAGATATTTAGACTGTTATTTAGGCTATTATTTGAACTGATAAAATTTAAACGTAAATTTATTTAGTTTTATCACACTTTTAAAAATTAAGCATTATGCATGCCCATTTGTATTTTTGTTTTATCTTATTTACTTACAATTACCTTTTTTGTTTGAGATAATTTTTTCCCTTTCAACACCAATAGATACATTCCATTTGGTACTTTTTCTATGTTAAATTGTTTGGAAATAGTTTCAATTGGCAATACTTCACTCCAACTTTTCTGTCCTTGCATGTTATATAATTCAACCTGTAATGTTTCGAGCGTAGGAGCATCAAATTGCAACACAAATAAATTGTTTATTGGATTAGGAAAAGCATTAAAATCGATGTTGTGAGCAATCGGATTATCGATTTCAGTAGTAATGGATTGACGTAGAAGTATAATGGATGTAAAAGGTTGCAAAGTAATTGAACCGCTATATTTGTTATTTTTCACATCTATATAGTTGTCAATGAGTGAAATTACCTTAGCCGTTTTAGTTGCATTATATTCAAATCGTATTGAAGTTTCAGGGTTAGGCATGGTAGTTGGGGTAATTCTAGTGTTTTTGTCTTTATTAAAACTTGTCTGCCATTGAGGTAAAGTATAGTTTTTAAAATTCACAAATATTCCCAAACTTTCATTTGATGGACGACAGAAATAATTATAGTCGAACGCCCCAAAACTGCTTACATCATTGGCTGTAGTATAGGTATCAATAATAGTTTGACTAGCAGTTTTGGAAAATAAAATGTTATTGTTCGACGTAATATTTCTCATGGCACTGGCCGTACAACCATCATATTGAAAATAAAATTGCTTTCCATTGTTAAATGATGTGTTATTGGTTATTGATATTTCATGCCCATTATGTATGTGTATTCCTGCTTCTGGAATGTTGGAAATGGTATTTCCAGAAATCTCAATATTTGCCACATTATCGTCCATATAAATGCCATGTACCGATCTGTAATTTGGATTGTTAGTGCCCTCTGCTACACCTATACCATTAATAATGATATTGTTAGTTATTTTACTAACGGTTGTAATTGGAGAATTACTGCAACCTCGCCACGAATAAATACCCCCACCATCATCTTTTGTCATGGCAAAGTTGGATATAAAATTGTTTTTCACAACTGTTAATCCACCTTCTTCAAAACGTATGGGCGTGTAGCCAGTGCTGTCTATGGTGTTATATTCCATCAAATTATTGCTACCTCTTATGGTAATTGCCTGATAAGTATCATCACCCTTTGTACCTCCGCCTGCTATAATACCAGTTTTAGATATCACATTATTACGTATTGTTGTATTATTGCAATTGTACGAAAGGTATAAAGCATTGTTTTTTGTATTTACTATGGTGCTGTTTTCTAGCGTAATATATGAAGTAGTGGTAGCAGTAATAGCATTTAGACCAGAGGAAACAATATCGCAACCTATAATATTTATGTTCTGCGTATTGGCCATGTTAATGGTTAAAGTATTGGAGCCTTTTAATACCAAATTCTTAAAATCAAGATATTTTGTACCACTAATTGTGAGTAGCGTTCCAATAGTTGAAACATCAATATTCAAAGCCGATGGATTCGTTGAATTTGTATATAGCAACATTTTTTTTGTACTTGGGTTATAATACCATTCTCCATACTTATTAAGTGTAAGCGGACTATTCTGAATAAAATAGCCCCAAGTATTGTTTGGTACATAACTCGAACTGCCTGAGTAGGTTATCGTAGTACCCGAATGTTGTGTTATCAAAGCCCGGTCCATTATCCAATGATTTTTGCGTATAACTAATTCAGCGCCAGTCCAATTTGGTGAAGACATCAACTGATTATCTGTAATTTGAGTATTCGAAACGTGACCCTCAAACGTCAGATAGCCTTTATTTGCATCGGTATCATTGGGATACCTGCCCAGCTGTTGCGGTACATGGTTGATTAACAAACTGTTAACTGTAGCTCCGCCAGCCGAACAATCTGACTCCCACAGGTTGGTTCCTTTACTACTCCAATTTGTTAATCGCGTAAGTCCGCTTATTATCGGCTTTGCACCAAAGCCATAAGCACCAAAAACAATATGCAAAGATGCTGTGCCTGATTTGTTAATAGATATAGATCCATAAAACACATCTCCTCGGTTAAATAAAATGGAGTCTCCGGCTACGAAACTGCTCACAGAGGCGTTTAATTTTGTAAGAGATTGCCATGGAGTGAGTTGGCTTTGTGCTTGTGCAGTTGTTCGAGAGTCATTGCCTATGCTACTCGAAATATAGTAGTTCGTAGATTCTAACCTGTTTATTGAAAAACAAAGTAGAATCAATATATATATACGTATTTTTAGGAATTGTACTATATATTCCTTTTTGCTAAATAAACACGCTTTTTGTACAATGTGTGACTGAACGAATGAAGAGAATAACGTTAAAATATCGAAATTTAATGTCTTATTCATGTGTTTTTGAAATTATAATTTTAGTAAATTCTTATGCTGCTTTGTCTCAAGTAAATAGATATGCATTGAATATCAATGAATTATATTTGTGATATAATACTTAATAGACAGAAATTACTCTATTAATTTTTTAGACATACTACTTAAGGATGATTTAAAAAGCATATTGTTTATAGGGATCATACTAGCCATTTTATAGGGTTTACGCTATTGTTTTCAGATGATTGAATTAATATCTTTGCGCCATAAGTATGCATGAAAGAAGCAAGACAAATAGTGAGATTAATTCATGTTAGTAATTGGAAAAGTTAATAGGATTTTTTTCATAAAGTGCTGTATGAGGCGAATTAATTTGCTGGAAAATTGAGTCGTATACCCTTTTCATGTGAATTTTGAGATGGAAGAGGTAAGTGGATAATTTTTCGTTATTCATAATTCGTAGAGGGAACTTATTTAATTTTAACAATAAGTCTTCGGGTACAAAAATTCAGTGTACAGATTTTGGTCTGTAAAGTATCGGTTTATCTTTAATTGAGATTAGAGATAAGGAAGTATTAATCATTTTATAATCAATACCAATCTAAAAGAATGATGATTTTTTTAAGCGATTCAGGGTTGTTAAATTGGAGTCTGTTCGAAAAGAGTTAGAGAGTACACAGGTTGGAAGTTTCTAATACAACGGATAATAATTAAATTTTAACAGGACTAAATGATTATTTAGTCCTTAACGTTTTGATACATAGAAACTATAATTGCAGTGAAAAAGAAATCCTCACAATACTTTCGAATTGTATAGGTAAATCTTCAGTATTGAGTGCTGACATTTAATTGTCAAGAGAGCGGACATAAATAACCATTGAAAAGGGTATTATGGCAAATGAAATGTTACAATAATGAATGCAACAATTGTGTGAAAAACTGTGATTGATGAAATTTGATTTGTTTATAGCTGATTTTTTATTCCAAGAAATTTAAAACATGAGATTTGAAAAAGTGATAATAAATTATTTTCAATCTCAACATTTTTAAGAATATGCTATATTCGTGAAGGAGGAAATGGAAAACGGTGTAAATGTACATCAATAATTTTTAGTAGAGAGTAATAGTTATTTTTTTTATGTCAATTAGAGACTTTTTAGCATAAATGACTAGTATTTAAATGTATATAATTTTTACTATTCTTTTGAAATTATTCAGTCTAAGGTGTAAAAACACCTTGGTTTTGCCAGAGCACTTAATATTAGGTTGCAGTTTTTATTAAAGTACTTAAAAATTTAGCTCAATTATTGTGCAGTTATATTCTTTATTTTTCTTATAATTATTGATGAAAATGGCTTTAGAGTTATGGTATCAGCATACTTCTTGTTTTTAATGTCTAAATACTTGCTTTTCAATGAAATCACTTTATCCTTTTGCGTAGCATTGTATTCCAACTGAAATGAATTGGCAAAATTCGGAAAGTTTAGTAAGATGTTTTTATTGATTATATTTCTTTCCACCGTAAATTCCCATAGCGAGAAACTCACTCTTTTAAAATTCACACTAAAACTCAAGCTATCATTCTTTGCCTGACAGTAATAGTTACTATGAAATACTCCAAAGCTAGCAATATCATTCACTGTACTGTAAGCTTCTATTATACTCTGTTTATTGGTTTTGGAAAATAATATGTTGTTCTTTAAATTTAAATTTCTCATAAAGCCTGCATTACAATTGTCATATACGAGCTTTAATTGGTTATTATTGTTATACAATGTATTATTTTGTACCGTTATATTTTTAATGTTGTGGAGCATAATACCCGAACCTGCAATGTTAGAAATCGTGTTTCCCGAAATCTCAATATTAGCTACATTATCGTCCATATAGATGCCATGCACCGATCTGTAATTTATATTGTTTGTCCCTTCAGGCGCTCCAATTCCGTTGATAATGATGTTGTCAATTATTTTATTTGTACTCGGAATAGCCTCTTTATCACATCCCCGCCATGAGTAAATACCACCTCCATCATCTTTTGTCATGGCAAAATTTGTTATCAAATTATTTTTCACCTCTGAGTTTCCACTTTCTTCAAAACGAATAGGAATATAACCCGTACTATCTATTATATTATTGTATATCAAATTATTATTTCCCCTAATGGTAAGTGCTTGATATGAATCATCGCTGTTTTTTCCACCCCCAGCCATCAACCCCGTTTTTGAAATAGTATTGTGGATGATGGTTGTATAATTGCAATTATACGAAAAATAAATTGCATTGTTTTTAGTATCCACAATTGTGTTATTTTCTAATTTACAATGTAAGGTGTTTTGAGCTTCTATTGCATTTAATCCTGATGAAATAAAATCACATCTAATAATATTTACATGTTTCAAATCAGACAATAAAATTGTGGCAGTATTTGAACCATTAAAAGTAATATCTTTTATAGTAATATAATTTGAGCCCCGTATTTTTACTAATGTTTCAACAGTCGTAATGTCCACAGCCAGTGTAGAAGGATGGATGCCATTAGAGTAAATCACCATTTTTTTTGTCTTAGCATTATAAAACCATTCTCCAAATTTATCGAGTGTACTAACGTGGTTTTGAATAAAATAGCCCCATCCATCCATTGGTATATAGGCTGAACCTCCACGGTATGTTAAGCTGTTTTTGCTATGATTGGTAATCTCTGACTTGTCAATTATCCAGTGATTTTTGCGAATTACCAACTCTGCTCCAGTCCAATTTGGAGTTGATTTTAATTGATTATCAGTTATTTGTGTGTTTCCATTGTGATACTCAATTGACAGATAACCTTTGTTTGTAGCTGAAGTATTAGGGTAGCGTCCCATTTGCTGTTGCACACCATTTATTAGTAAATTATTTAGGACTAGACCATCAAATTCACATTCAGTTTCCCATAAATTTGTACCCATGTTAACCCAGTTTCTTAAGGTTGTCAAGCCGCTTATTGTGGGCTTTTTGCCAATACCGTAGGCTGCAAAGGTAATTGGAAACGACGAATTTCCAGATTTTGCAATATCAATGGAGCCATAATAATCTTCGCCTCTATTAAATAGAACCGAGTCGCCAGGTTGCAATCTTTGCATATACGAGTTTAGTTTCACAAGTGTTTTCCAAGGCGTATGTCTATTTTGAGCTTGCAGCCAAGAGCGTGAATCATCGCCCATGTCTGCCGAAAAATAGTAGGTTCTACTTTGCACAAAGCTAAACCAACTGCTCAAAATAAATAATATCAAATAGCATTTTGTTATCCTTTTCCACATAAGATGGTTATTATAAGATTAAACAGAATCATATATTTTGCACATATTCTAAATGTTGTTTCTAGTTCTACTTTACTAAATTATAGTATTAACCACAAACCGAAAAGTCGGAATCTTCATTCGGTATTTTAAGACTTAATACACTAAAATTATGCTGAAAGCATTTTTTATATTGTGAACTATTGCTTTCCCGATAGCTATTCCCGAAATGTCGGGAAAAGCCGGATTGTTTAAATATTTTCAAGTTTTATTTTGGTAAAGTAGAACTAGAGTATTTCTAAGGGTAAAAATACTTCTTTTTTGTTCCAAATAATATAAGGGTATGTTCTAAAATTCAAGTGGATAAAACCCTATAATTATAAATGCATTAAATTTTAACTCGGCTTAATTGAGTTTTTGAATAGGCCAATTTGATTTCAATAGATATTATTTTTTTAATATTTTATACTATCGTATTTTTCTTAAATCTCAACAATTTTTTTATAGTAATAATTATATTCTTTTTATTCTTAAATGAAATAAGAAGAAAATAAGTATTTCTCAATGCAACAAAAAAAGCCCTTAAAAACAGTATAGCTGTTTTTAAGGACCTTCGTTCAATGTGACTGATTTTAAAATTGAACCTATTTTTTTTGATACATTTTTTAATCTCTATTTCACAATTTCTGCTTTTATAATTTTCAAATCTTCTATAGGTCTATCATTTTGTCCTTTTTTTGTTTTCGATATTTTTTCTACAATATCAAGTCCTTCTATCACTTCGCCAAAAACACTATAATTGCCATCTAAGTGAGGTGTCCCGCCAACGGTTTTGTAATCTTTACGCTGTTGTTCTGTAAATTTATAACTTGTGTTTTTTTGCATTAATTTGCCAACTTCCAACAAAATAGAATCCCGTAAAGTATTTATTTTTTGTTGGTTATGCTCCATATTGTATCCTTTTATCTGTTCTTGTTTTGTAGCCATTATATCCTTAAATAAGTTGGCTTCCAATTTTTGTTGATTACTCTTTTCTAGCCCATTCAATTCTTCGTCTGTTAATATACGTCCTTGAACAATGTAGAATTGGCACCCCGAGGATGCTTTCAATGGATTCGATTGGTCTCCCATTCGAGCAGCAGATAGTGCCCCACGTTTGTGATAGTATTGCGGATAAATAAATTCTGCAGGTATTGTATAGCCCACATCTCCGGCTCCTAATTGTGCATTTGGCAATGAATTTTTCGAATTTGGGTCTCCCGCCTGAATCATAAAATCAACTATAACTCTATGAAAAAGAACTCCATCGTAAAATCCTTTCTTTACAAGCAACAAAAAGTTTTCGCGATGTTTCGTTGTTTCTGGATAGAGCCTCACCTTTACTTTTCCGTAAGTTGTTTCTAATGAAACTATTGAGGATGATTCCTTTTTTGTAATGCAAGATGAAGTAATGAAAAATAATGTGATAAATATCAATTGAATACTTTTGCTCATGTTGTTTTAATACTAATAAATGAATTTTTTGATGTGCATTATCTTTGCAAAAGTACAATAAATTGTTCTTTTTAGGAAAAGAATTGAATATAAAGTAGAAAAATGAATCTGTGTTAATGAAAATTCGCTATATTTGCGCTACAATTAAATCAATTGTCAAATTCAATTCTTGTTACTGGTATTTTAAGTTTCCATAATAAGCATTCTTGTTTTCTGTTTAAACCATTAATTTGCAATGTTCTTATAATCAATATATAATGTCCCATATATCTAGTTTTCCACTCCCTGCTCGTCTTTTTAGAAAATCAATAAATTTCGCCTTTAAGCGCTTTTTTAGTGAATATATTGTGGTAGGTAGAGAAAATATTCCAGTAAATACCCCTATAATTTTTGCTCCAAATCACATAAATGCATTAATGGACGCTTTGGCTGTACATTCCATTGCACCTCCAAAACTTCCTGTAATTTTCTTAGCAAGGTCTGATACTTTCCAAAATAAGACTATTGCTAAATTTCTCCACCAGTTGGATATGTTGCCTGCTTTTAGAATGCGTGACGGCATAAAAAATTTGGGTAAAAACAACGAAATTTTTCAGCTTTGTGTGGAAGTCCTTCACCACAATAAGGCAATTGGCATTATGCCTGAAGGAAATCAAGGGGAGGAGAGGAGATTAAGGCCTTTTTCAAAAGGTATTTTCCGAATTGCTTTTGCGGCGCAACAAAAATATGGTACTCAGCCAGCAGTGAAAATAATGCCTATAGGAATTGATTTTGGCGATTTTGTGAAATATGGAAAGCACGTTATTATCAATATCGGAAAACCTATAGAAATATCTGATTACTTTATAAGCTACGTCGAAAATCCAGCTGCTGCCACCAATCAAATTCGTGACCATTTAAGTTCCGATTTGAGTAAATTGACAGTCAATTTGGACACTGAAACTCATTATCACTGTTTTGAAACTGCGTTAGATGTAGTCAATACCGAAATTTTAAAAATATTTCAATTGCCATTTAATACAGTAGCTAGATTTGAAGCTCGACAAAAAACGGCAAATATGCTCCTAAGTATCGAAAAAAATGATCTTAAAAAAATAAATCACCTCGACTTATTATGCACAGAATATACTAGTTGTGTACAAAAATTAAATCTTAAAACTTGGACTTTGGAGCAAGCACCTTATAACTCCACAAGACTTATATTTGATGCTTTATTGCTTTTTACTACTTCTGCTTTTTTTATTCTAGGTTTTATTTTCAACGTGTTGCCTTTTTTATTACCTATTGTGATTCGGAAAGCACTTAAAGTAGAGTATTCGGGCTTTTTTATGTCTATACATTTTGTGTTTGGATTATTTACCTTTCCAGTATTCTACGTGGTTCAATCGGTCATAATTTGTTCCGTTTTGAATGCTCCGTGGTGGACTGGCTTGCTTCTTTTGACGGGTCAATATGCATTTGGAAAGTATGCTTTACGGTGGTATCGCGAAGCTAAAAGGTTAATGGCAAAAGTTAGGTATCACCACCACGAACGAAATAACTCCGATACGTTGAAACATGTTCAATTATTGCGAAAAAAAATTATCCAACTGATTATTAACTAATCAATTGGATAATAGTATGTTAAATTACAATAATGTCAATAAGCAGCTACAACTCGTTTAATGCCCTCCTCCAATGTTATGGACGGTGTCCAGCCCAAACTATTCAGTTTTGAAACATCGAGAAGTTTACGAGGTGTTCCATCGGGTTTTTCTGTATCCCAAATTATTTTTCCTTCATAACCAACAGTTTTTCTAACCATTTCCGACAATTCTTTGATAGAATAATCAATTCCACAGCCAGCATTCACATGAGAAGGCAAAGTGTCAGGAGCGTCGTAATTTAGCAGTAAATATACACTAGAATCTGCCATGTCGTCCACATGCAAAAATTCGCGCATTGGTGACCCAGTTCCCCAAAGTGTTATTGAAACGGCTCCATTTGCTGACGAAATACCGTATTTCAAAAGTAATTTGAATATTGCATCGTCCGAGAATGATCCATCCACGCCCTCGATTGGACGTTTATTCAAATCGGCCCTTAAACTGCTTAAATCATTTTCCATCAAGCATTTTCCCAAATACATTTTTCGAATCAAAGCGGGCAATACATGCGATTTTTCTAAATCGTAATTGTCGTTTTGTCCATATAAATTAGTTGGCATAATGGAAATAAAATTGCAGCCGTATTGTGCATGATATGCTTCACACATTTTTATTCCAGCAATTTTAGCTATGGCATAAGGTTCGTTTGTAGGTTCTAATATTCCTGTTAGCAATGCATCTTCTCGCATTGGTTGTGCTGCCATACGAGGATAAATACATGAAGAACCTAAAAAAAGCAGCTTCTTAACACCATGCAGGTAACTTTGATGAATGACATGATTTTGAATCATCAAATTTTCGTATATAAATTGTGCGCGATAGGTGTTGTTGGCAATTATACCACCTACCTTTGCAGCAGCCAGAACCACGTACTCTGGTTTCTCTGAATTGAAAAACTCCGAAACAGCTTGTGCATCAAGTAAATCAAGTTCATCCAACGATCGTGTTACAAAGTTTGTAAATCCTTTTGCTTCAAGATTACGTTTTATGGCCGAGCCAACCATTCCGTTGTGGCCGGCAATATATATTTTTGATTTCTTATCCATAATTTTATTCAAAATAATTCAACACTGTAAAGCCGCCTTCTTTCAAATAGGTCTCTTTTTTCATCAACTTTACATCCGAATGCATCATGTCTTTCACCAACGCTTTCAAATCGTATTCTGGAATCCAATTCAATACAGTTCTTGATTTTGTGGCATCGCCAATTAATAAATCTACCTCGGTAGGACGGAAATAATTTGTATCCACCTCAACAATTGGTCCATCAATTGCTTTTATAGCTGTTAAAAAGTCAGCACCAATTTGTTCTATAAATAAAGCTTCGTTTATTTCCGAAATACTTCCTTTCTCATCAATTCCCTCACCACTAAAGGAAATGCCAATACCAATTTCGGCAAAAGCCATTCGTACAAATTCTCGAACTTCAGTAGTAATCCCTGTTGCAATTACATAATCATCGGGCGTTTCTTGTTGAAGTATTAAGTACATTGCCCTAACATAATCTTTAGCATGACCCCAGTCACGTTTTGACGATAAATTTCCCAAAAACAAGTTGGTTTGCATTCCCATTGCAATACGCGCAGCAGCTCGGGTTATTTTGCGAGTTACAAATGTTTCGCCTCGCAATGGTGATTCATGATTAAATAATATTCCATTACTTGCATGCATATTGTATGCTTCGCGATAATTTACTGTAATCCAATAAGCGTACATTTTGGCTACCGCGTAAGGCGAGCGAGGATAAAATGGTGTAGTTTCCTTTTGTGGAACCTCTTGTACCAAACCGTAAAGCTCTGAAGTTGAAGCTTGGTAAATACGCGTTTTTTTTGTCATATTGAGCAAACGTACCGCTTCAAGAAGTCTTAAAGTACCTATACCATCCGCATTTGCAGTATATTCAGGAATGTCAAAACTTACTTTTACATGACTCATTGCTGCCAAGTTATAAATTTCATCTGGTTGAGTTTCTTGTATAATTCGTGTAATATTCATCGAATCAGTCATATCACCATAATGCAATACGAAATTACGATTATCCACATGAGGATCTTGGTACAAATGGTCAATTCTATCCGTATTAAATATTGATGACCTGCGTTTTAATCCATGTACAATGTATCCTTTTTTTAATAAAAGTTCGGCTAAATATGCACCATCTTGTCCAGTAACTCCCGTTATTAAAGCAACTTTTTTCATGTTTAAAATTTATTTGTTTTTAATGATTGTTGTTTATCTAAATAATAAAAACAGACTTCGAGTTATTATTTTATTTCTATATTTCGCTATCATCTTCATAATAATGTAAGTACTTATCTGAGCCATCCTTTTTGCGTTTGGATGTGTAACCATAACTATATCCAAATAAATAAGCATATTTATATGATTTATATTTAGAGTATTTATTTCCATCAGCTATTACATCGTTAATTACGGTGTACATATTTGGTAATTTATCCAATTTAAGCTGGGCACTTAATTTCTTAAAGAATGTTTTATTCGTTTTGCCATTACGTACAATAAAAATATTTACATCTGATATAGCTGCCAATGCGTAGGCATCGGTAACTACTCCAATTGGGCTAGTGTCAATAATTATATACTCATAACGTTTTCGTAGCTCAACAAACATTTCGGACAATTTATCAGAACGTATCAATTCACCAGAGTTTGGTGGAATAGTACCAGCGGGTAAAATGTCAAAATCGATACCAGGAAGTCTTACAATTACATCATCAAGTGTACATTGGTTTATCAAGTAATTCGTTACACCATTGGTTTGAACAATGTTGAAGCGCTGATTTATTGTTGGTTTCCTAATATCCATATCTACCAGAATGGTTTTAGGACTAGCCATTGAATAGATTGCTGCCAAATTTATACAAAAATAAGTTTTTCCATCACCCGATTCAGTAGAAGTAGTCATCATTATAATGTTTGTTTTGCGCTGAACAATAAATTCAACACGCGTACGAATAACCCGAAACATTTCACAAAATGCCGAACGAGGATTTTTGGCAACTAACATTGGGTCATTACTTTGGGTATGTCGCACCGCGCCTATTAATGGGAATGAAGAGTTCCGCTCCACATCTTTTGATGACCGAACAGTATTGTTAAGCAATTCTTTTATCACTACTATTAGAGTGGGTATAAGAATACCAAAAAGCAAAAACATCAAAGTTGTTTTTGATTTTTTATCCCCATTAGTAACTGACAATACCCTAGCTTTGTCCAAAATATTATTATCAGGTGTGTTTGACGATTTTAAAATTTCAGATTCAGCACGTTTTTGAAGAAAGAAAGTATAATAGTTATCATCCATCTTATATTTTCTTTCTATTGCAATCATTTCCAGCTCTTTGGTTGGCAGCTCTTCTATTTCTTTTTTTACTAAAGAAAAACGTTTCGTGAAATCTGCTTTTTCTATTTCCAATGATACACGCATATTTTTTACCACTTCCAATGCCGTTTTTTTGACATTATCTATTTCTTTGCTGTATTTTGCATAATACATATTTTTTACACTCAAATCACTTCGTTGAGTTACCAAGTCGTTAATTTGTTGTACTGAAGCCATTAACATTGGTTCGTTCAAGCCTAAGCTAGACGGTGCAACCACTGTTCCATCTTCAAAATTTGTTTTTAGGTATTTTGATAGATAATCCAAATACGTTTCGCGTAATTTTATTTCGGCTTGCTGCGCATCAAATTTTGTAGCTTTGCCTAGCAAATCACTTGTATGACTAGAAACATCGACAATTTGATTCCGTTGTCTAAACTTTGTCATTTCATCCTCCGAAACATTCAATTTCTTTTCTACAGAACCTAATTGAGTGTCAATAAATTTGATAGTTTTATTGGCAGCATCATTTTTTCTCTCAAGGTTTTGTGCCAAAAATGTTTCGGCCAATTTGTCAATAAAGTCCACATCTCGCCCAGGGGTTTCGCTAACCAATGAAACTTGAAGTACTGAGGAGCCTTCTACAACGTACTTGAAACTCAAGCGCGAAGAAAAATCAGCTACCAATGATTCTCTTGATCGGAATTGAAAAAATTTTTCAGAATTGCCTAAAAACTTATCTACATTATTAACCGTTATGAAAAATAAATTATGTTGCACAGGTTGTCCATAACGACCCTCTAAAAAGAAATTGTCATATAGTTTATTGTCTTCTACAGTAATGGTATAAGTACCGTTGGAACGAAGTTTTATTTTGAATAATATGTTGTATGCCTCTGGCGATATAAAATCAGATTCAATACTTATTGGAGCCGTTTTATAAAGATTTCGTGTTTTAAAACTTCCTTTTGATATATAATCTACTTTTAATGAAGGCAAGCTATCAACCACTTTACAAACCAAATCATAAGAACCAAGCATAATAACCTGATTGTTTACATTTCGGTAGCCTGTTTCAACACCAAATCCTTGCATCAGTGCTTGAGAACCACTCGACACCCCACGATATTCCTCAATCATTACAGTACCAGCTGTTTGAAATGTAGGAAGCCACGATCTGTTATCTAAATAAGCTAAACCAAGCGAAAGGATTATTCCGAGAACAAATAAATACCAAAAATGGAGAAAATACGATACCCATTCCATGATATCGAAACTCGATTCTTCTTCCTCCATAAAGGGTTTCTCATAATTGTTTTGTTCCATTGTATCTGATATTTGGAGTTTTATTTAGTTGCTTATTTGTTGTAATTCAAAACGGTCACCAATAACGACATAGAGAAAGTTACTACGCCTAATAGTGCGGAATAATTATTCACTTTGTAGAAACTTGAAAAGTTCCTTCTAATATATATTATATCATTAGGGTAAATATAATAGTATTTAGAGTCTATTATACTTTTAGGACGAACATCAAACTCTATGATATTAATACCTTTATCCGATTCACGAATAATGCGTACATGTTTTCTATCACTCGATTCGTTAAAATCACCCGACATGGATAATGCTTGAAAAATGGTTAGTTTTTCTTTGTAAATTGGAAATATTCCTGAACCAGCATCGCCAAATACCGTAAATGTTTTATTAGAAAGACTTAATTTGATTACTGCATCGGGTATCAATTCCTTAAAACGCTTTTCTACTTCTAGCGAAGCCTCACTGAGAGTTAAACCTGCAATAGCAATATTGTTTAGAAAAGGCAAATCTATTGTACCATCAGGAAAAACGCGATAAGATATTTGGTTTTGCATATTACCTCCCCCATTTTCTGGAGAAATTAATTTTGAAATGGTTTCATCGGAAGTGATAAGCCGATATATTATTTCATCATTAATATTAATACGATAATCTGAATATTCATTTTTAGGATATTCGGGCAACGAATGATTATTTTCTTGCAATAATCGTAAGTTTTTATAATTGTAACATGATGAAAATGACAGTAAAGCCACAAACATCAGAAGCAATTGAGTTTTTTTTATCATATAAGTGTTGTAAAACCAAAGTTAATATTAATAGGAGCTTTTCAAACTTAAATTAAGGATTAGGTTGTGTGAAAAAGCTTCTATATATAATTACTCCAAATGAGTAAGTAGTAATTATGGTGGAAACTGCTGTCCAGAAAGTTGATACGCCAAAAAATTGTTCCTTCATAGGTTGCAAAAAAATTACATCGTCGGGTTCTAAATAATAGAACTCGGAGTGAATAATATCTACGCTTCTAATATCAAATACTTTAATTTGGGTACCCCCATCTTCTGTTTCACGCAGTATTTTTATATTGCTTCTATCAGCATAAAATCCTAAATCGCCAGACAGGGCAATTGCTTGAAATATATTTACTTTTTCTCTAGTAATTGGAAATCGACCCGACTTGCCTGCACCTATAATACTAAAATACTGCCCCATCATTCTAACGTCCACAGAATTTAATTTTAATATGGGTTTTATTGCCTCTTCTATAGCTAATTTTGCATTCCTCAAAGTCAGCCCTTGAACGTAAACATCGCCCACCAATGGTAATTTGATGTTTCCATCTAGATGTATTAAGTTTGTATATAAATCCATCATTTCGCCAGAACCAGAACCCGAATTTGACATCATTTGCATACCTGAACTTCTATTTCCGTTAAATAAAGCATTTGTTTTATCATCTGTAGAATATACTTGAATATACAATTTGTCACCGATTCTTAATCGATAATCATCATATGCTACAGTATCCTTATAGGCTGGAATGAAATTTTTGGTGGGCTGTAAGTAGTTTATGTGGCGTGTTGTTATACAAGAAGTTAACTGAAAAGCCAACGACAGAATAAACAAAAACTTCATTATTGCTTTATGCATCGAGTAATTTTTTTTTGGAAATTTGCAACAAAGATATACAAATTCTGCTATTTGATTGCATTATTCAAAAAAAAGATGCCTAATTGCTATACTTTTTTATTCTCTATAATAGACAAAACTGTAAGTTCAATTTTAAAAATTGCATATTCTAATTTTATCATCTATTTTTGCAGAAATATCTATCTTTGCTTTTTGTTAAGAAAAAAGGAAAGTACAAATGCGCAAAAATGAAAATAAAACACAGCTCAAGTATCGTTTATTTATTGGTATTTTTATTGGTATCATGTAACTCACGTGAAGCACAAGAAAAACAAGCCGATATTAGATTAAGCAATATAGAAAAATTGATTAATGATAATGCTTTAAATTCGGCCAAAATTCAAATTGACAGCATACATCTTCTTTTTCCGCGTTTAGTGGCAAGACGAAAAATTGCTGCTGCTTTTGCAGATACTATTGTTCGACGAGAAAGTGCTCGAACTTTGGCTTATTGTGACAGCATTTTACCACTAAAAATCAAAGAGCAAGATTCTATTCAACGAAATTTTAGATTTGAAAAAGATACAGTTTATCAAGAAGTGGGAAACTATGTATATAAAGCTCAAAAAATAGAAAATAATACGAATAGAAATTACCTAAAAGCTTATGTGAATGAAAATGCTGATTTCTATTTAGTGAGTAATTATTGCGGAGCTAAAATTGAACATAGTTCTGTACAGGTATCTGCTAATCAGTTATTTGCAAATTCAGATACCATAGAAATTTCAAATGCTGCCAACCATAGTTTTACTGACGCTGGAACCCGATGGGAGGCAGTTACCTTTAAAAATGAGGAAAGTTACAGGGTTTCTGAATTTATTCTACAATACCAATCTCAGTCAATAAAAGTTAGCCTTCATGGAAAAAAAACAGCCACTTATTTTTTGACAGAATCAGATAAAAAAGCGGTTGTAGAAGCTTATAAATTATGGGTGGTTAAAAAAGATGTAGCAAAACTTCAAAAAGAAATTAAAAAAGCTAAGTTGAAAATAGATAGAATTAAAAATAGAACTCAATGAAATGATGATTAAGTTCTTTGAAAAATTGCAATAATACGGCTATGTGTTAATTAACTCGCATTAAGATACTTAATCTAGAAATTGGAATTATTGTTAAACTTTTATAGCGTTCAAATCAAAAAGATACTTTCTTTCGTTAGTACAATAAATTAGAAAATAAAATCCATGAAAAAAACTCTTCAAACATTGTTGTTATGCCTATTTGTTACGTCTTACGTAGTGGCACAACCAAAAATCAAAACGGTTCAAATTTTAGAACTAAATGCACAAACCTTCAAAGAAAAAGTTTGGAATTTTGAAAAGAATAAATCTTTTACTCGGGTAAGTAAAATTCCTATTATTTTGGATTTTCATGCTACTTGGTGTCGTCCATGCAAAATGCTAGCACCCCATTTACAAGCTATTCAAGACAAATACAAAGGTAAACTTATTGTTTATAAGATAGATGTAGATCAACAGCCTGAATTAGCTAAACTGTTTAAAGTAGAGGCAATGCCTACAATTGTATTTATGGGAACTAATAAAAGCTATAAATCGGAGCTAGGTTACCGCGATTATAATGAATTTGAGGCATTAGTGAAGACACATTTTTTTAAGAAATAAACCTTTCTCCCGCTTTTTTTCATTAGGTATCTGTCTTAACGAAAATAAGCGGGAGTTTTCAAATCTCAATTTTTCAATCTCAATTTTTCTAAATACAACTCCATTAACCTTGAAACTGGGTAACGGTCTATTTCTTCTATTGGAATAATAATTAACTTATCTAATTCAGTAATTTTGCCAGATATTTTAATGCTAATAAATTGTGAAAAAATTACCCTGTGCGAGAGTATGTGCTTCTTTTGATTTGTTTTTTCAATAATTTCTATTCTATCAATTCCTTCAAATAGGCTCTTAAAATCCCTCTCTTCTAGCAGTTCATCTATTTCTAGTAATCGATTAGATTCAATTAAAGGAAATTCATATAAATTTTGCCAAATGTCTTTTGATACTCGTTGCTGAATGTAAGTATATCCTTGATATTCAATAAATAGATAATTGAAAAAACGATGAGTCACTTTTGCTTTAATTGTTTTTATAGGTAAATTTGCAACCAAGTTTAGCTCAAATGCTTTACAGATTGATTTTAATGGACAGCTATCACAATTGGGTGAAATAGGCACACATTGTAATGCTCCAAACTCCATGATAGCTTGATTGTGTAATCCTGGATTTGTTTTGGATAATAGTTTTTGAGCCAAGGTTGTAAATTCCTTTTTACCATTACTGCTATCTATGGCAGTTTCAATTCCAAATAGGCGCGATAAAAACCGAAAAACATTCCCATCCACCACCGCATAAGGCTGATTGTAGGCAAAAGAACAAATTGCAGCGGCTGTATATTCACCAACACCCATCAATTTTAAAACATCAATGTGCTTGTCTGGAAATATACCTTTAAAATCTGTTGAAATCATGCGAGCTGCTTTGTGCAAATTTCGGGCGCGAGAGTAATAACCCAATCCCTGCCAGTATTTTAAGACTTCATCTTCGTCAGCTTCTGCCAGCTCACTCACTGTTGAAAATCGTTCGATAAACCTTAAATAATAATTCATCCCTTGATTTACCCTAGTTTGTTGCAATATGATTTCAGATATCCAAATTAGATAGGGGTTATTTATATTCCTCCAGGGTAAATCGCGCTTATTTTGAGCATACCATAAAGCTAGTGTTGCCGAAATGTTCGAGTTTGATGTATTCATGGTGTTTTGTGTAAACAATATAATACCATTATTTAGGTGTTGGGTATCGAAGAAAAGTGAAACTTTGGAGCACAAAAGTAATCCAGAATAAACGGTGGACAAAAACAATTGATTAAAACAAAGAAATTATATGAATAAATGGCTTATTGTCTTGTTTTCTGTTCGTTATATAATGTCGTGTACTGAAAAATATAAGGTTTTGTTGAATTGATAAAGTTGATTCCATTAAAACTGAAATTTAGACCTAAATGAGTTTCCCAATCCTATATAACTATTTGTAATGTGCTGATATTGAATATTCATCTCAATATATTAACGAAGAGAAGATTATGTCTTGAGAGAGCTCATTATGCTACAAGTTTGATCTCAATAAATGAAAGTTTGTCATTCTACAATTCGCAGACTTCCTTTTTTTTGTTCTCTTAGTATTCCATAATCAGAAGAGGTCTTTGTCTTTATTTGCTTCGCAGATTTTTAATTACATTATTAAACGAGAATCAATAATTTTTTTCATTGTTTTTTGTTCGAGTTGTCAAACCGTTATAAGGACGCACATTATGATAAAAAAACATCAAAACGACAAAAAGTAGCGTAATCTTTATTTGATATTAAAATTAGAAAACAACACATTGAAAAATATACGTTTTTGTGAAATAGAAAATCAACAACAATTGAAAGTAGAAAAAATTAAAAAAACTCGTTTTTAGGGAAAATAAATCGTGCAATTGTTTTTTAATCAGAATAAAAGCTATATATTTGCAGTCCGTTTCAAAACTGACTAAAAATATCAATTTTTACTAACATATTAAATAATAATTACTCAAATGACTAAGGCAGACATCGTAAATGAAATTGCTAAGAATACAGGCATTGATAAAGCAACTGTATTAACAACCGTTGAAGCTTTTATGGAAACAGTAAAAGATTCTCTTTCAAAAAATGAAAATGTATATTTAAGAGGATTTGGTAGCTTTATTATCAAAGAAAGAGCAGAAAAAACAGCTCGTAATATCTCTAAAAATACAACTATCATTATTCCAGCGCACAACATTCCTTCTTTCAAGCCTGCAAAGACTTTTGTTAGCGTAATAAAATAAATTTTTTCATACAATTAATTCAATTCAGATGCCAAGCGGTAAAAAAAGAAAAGGACATAAAATGTCAACTCACAAAAGAAAGAAAAGACTTAGAAAAAATAGACATAAGAAAAAGAAATAGTCTATAGTCTTTAATCATAAAGTACAAGAAAACAAACTTATAAGCTTTATATTAAGCTTAAGGTTTGTTTTTTCTTTATAAAAAACAAACCCCAAAATCAATAATAAAGTGAATAGCGAACTAGTAGTTGATGTGAAAACATCCGAAATTTCTATTGCGCTGCTCGAAGACAAACGCCTTGTAG
>JFJP01020323.1_pt1 | contig 48633 bp, 37 predicted proteins | sample 431651 | NCBI WGS metagenome assembly JFJP01 (sample SAMN02602958, study PRJNA72255) | Microbial mat metagenome, whole genome shotgun sequencing project. | biome: fresh water; feature: sink hole; material: water; isolation source: purple microbial (photo- and chemosynthetic) mats found in... | reverse complement strand
TCTTCGCCCACCACGGCACCGATAACGGCGATGTCTACACCTCGAACCTCTATCTGAACTTCCTGCCGCTGCAGGAGCGCGAGGAATGGCTGGCCTCCTGGGCCAAGGACGCGCCGATGCCGTGGATGGGCGTCGAGGTCGGGACGCCGCTCTACGCCAGCCTGATGCGCGGCCGGGACGGCTACTCGCATCAAGGCGCCAGCGAACCGCATCTGAGCGAGTGGATGGCCGCCCAGCTCGGCCCGGAGGCGTACCGCCTCGAGCCCAAGGATCTGCGCAAGATCTTCGCCCGCTACCAGGGCACCGATCCGCAGAAGGAGTATGAGCCGTTCCTGCGTTGGGACTCCTTCGACCGCATCCTGTGGTCCAGCGACTCCTTCGTACGCTTCCAGAACCACTGGTATCGCAACACCTTCCGGTCATGGCGGACGATGGGCATGACCGGCGGCATCATCCCCTGGCATCAGACCGATGCCAAGCTGTTCCCCGAACTGCCCGCCAACAACGGCGACACCCTGGCGTGGATCGCCGGCCCCGCCGGCGAGACCACCACCGGCAATGGCGCGGCAGCGGTGACGGTGCCCGACTTCACCCGCAAAGATCACGCCTTCGCCCCCGGGCAGCTCCTGCGCAAGCAGGTCGTGCTGATCAACGATGCGCGCCGCGCGCAGGACTACCAGGCGACGTGGGAGATCAGCCTGGCCGGCGCGCCACTGGCGACAGGCGGGAAGACCGGCCGCCTCGGCATCTGCGAGACGCTGTTCCTGCCCATCGAGGCGACCCTGCCGGCAGCGACCGCCGAACGGGCCGAAGGCGCCATCACCCTGACCGCCCGCATCGGCGGCCAGGATCACCGCGATAGGTTCGTCTTCTCGCTGCACCGGCCGGTGGCCAGGGCCGCTGCCGCCATCGCGGTGTTCGATCCGCGTGGCGACACCAGCGCGCTGCTGACCAGCCTCGGCTACACGACCAAGCCGTGGACCGCCGGGGTGCCGCTCGCCGACACCCTGGTCATCGGCCGTCACGCCCTGTCGGATCGCCAGGTCCTGCCCACCGGCTTCGCTGACTGGGTGCGCAGCGGCGGCCGGGCGCTGGTGTGCGCTCAGGATCCTGACTGGCTGCGCCTGTCCCTGCACCTGCGCACCGCGCCGCTGGTCGCGCGCAGCGCGTGGCCGACCATCTCCGGCCATCCCCTGCTGCGCGATCTGGCCCCTGCCGACCTGCGCGACTGGAGCGGCGCCGGCTCGCTGGTCGAGCCCTATCCGTACCGGCCGGGCCTTGAGGTCCTGAACAGCTACGGCTGGCGCTGGGGCACCCGCGGCTCGGTCTGCAGCGCCGCGATCGAGAAGCCGCATCGCGGCTCGTGGCGTCCGCTGCTCGAAACCGAGTTCGATCTCGCCTACACCCCGCTGATGGAGATGGAATACGGCGCCGGCCGCCTGACCCTGTGCACCCTCGATCTCGAAGCGCGCGGCGCCGCCGATCCGGTCGCGCAGCGTCTTGCCGCCCAACTGCTGAGCCACGTCCGCACGGCGCCGATCGCGCCCAAGATCGCCAGCGCCATCTATCTCGGCGGGGCAGCCGGGGCCAAGCTGCTCGATGATCTCGGCGTCATCCATACGCCGGCGGCGACCATCCCCGCCACCGCCCAGCTCGTGGTGGTCGGCGCCGACGCGACCGTCGCCGACGCCGACCTGCGCACGGTGCTGCGGCGCGGTGGCCGGGTACTGGTGCTGCCGCGCGCCGCCGGAGCCGGACCGCTTGGCGTGCGCATCGCGGACCAGGCCGAGTGCCAGGGTTCGAGCACCGTCCCGGCGTGGACCGAGACGGCCGGCCTGAGCGCCTCCGACCTGCACTGGAAGACGGTGTACGCCGGGCGCGTGATCACCGGCGGCGAGGGCCTGGAGATCGGCGCCGACGGCTTCCTCGGCCGCTTGACCGACGGCGCGGGCGTCGCGCTCTTCGTCCAGGCCGATCCGACCTGGCTGCCCGCCGACACCAAGCGCTACTTCCGCTTCAGCCGCTGGCGCCAGACCCGCGCCCTCAGCCAGGTGCTCGCCAACCTGGGCGCGACCTTCCGCCAGGATGCGGCCTTCGTCGGCCTGCTCGAACAGCCCGACCACGGCCTGATGCTTGCCGGACCATGGCAGGTGGCGCTGACCACCCCGGTGAAGGAGAGCCCGGTGCGGGCATGGAACGGCATACGACCGATCAGCGAACTCGCCAAGCGCCTGATCAGGCCCGATGCCCCGGCTGACGCCTTCCAGATCCAGCCGGTACCCGCCTACATGGAAAGCTACCAGCCGGCCAAGCAATGGCGGTGGACCGACGGGGAGGTCGTCTTCCGCAAGGAGGTCGACATCCCGGCCCACCTCGCCGGTCGCGACCATTTCCTCTCCCTCGGCCGGGTCGACGAGAGCGAAGAGACCTTCGTCAACGGCGAGTCGATCGGCAGGTCCAAGCACTGGGTACTCGCCCGCGGCCATCTCATCCCCGGCCGCCTGCTGGTGCCGGGCCGCAACGTCATCGCCCTGCGCACCTGGGACGAGGGCATCCATGGCGGCATGTGCGGCGCGGCCGACCAGCTCTTCCTGCGCGTGGCCGCTCCCGACCCCGGCTTCTACCACCCGGACTACATCGACGACCAGATCGTCCCTGGCGAAACCGAGAAGGAATGGCAGGAGCGCCAGGCGCGCTGGATGGTGGCGGACAACCCGTATCGCTACGCCCGCTGGTGATCATCGTTATCGTGAAACTGATGAAGCACCCGCGGCTGGATTAGTCACTCAATCGGATTGCCGATTCGAGTCCTGAAGACGATCAGGTGCATTGCGCATGGTGAAAGCGTCGTGATGTGATGCCTGCTCAAGCCGTAGTCCGGCCCAGGTGGAACCGGCCCTGGCTGGGCCGGTGTACCAGTAGCCGATGTGCTCGATGCCGATCTCCAGCAAGGAGAGGTCAGGATCATCGATCCCCAGAGGGAGCCACTGGGCATAGGCCGCACGCCACAACTGGCGCATCTTCCGACGATCGCTGATGATCCTCGCCACTCCGCTGACCGAGATGCAGCGGTGAGCTGCCGGATCGCTGTAGCAGACATTGACATGCGGATCCCCGCATATGTCGCTGGCCTTCTGCGTGTCGGAGCCCGTGAAGAACCACAACGGACCACCGCTCGCCATCTCCTGGTTCACCATGGGCCGACTGCGCAAGGCGCCATCGGGTCCGCGAGTGGTCAGGGTGGCGAAGCCGATACCGGCGATCAGATCCTTCAGGCACGGAGTATTCAGGGGAGCAGGGATCATGTGCCATTTCTATGGAAGGCGCGGCGTAGTGATGTGTCGGTGTCGTCAGGAAGCGGCTGGCGAAGCCGCATGCAGCCTGCAGATGACGATGGTCATCAGCATGCAAACCATGAGTAGAAGCCCGAAGATGAAGTTCGGCTGACCGTTGACAGGTCGGCTGAAGACTGGGCGGAACGGATCGGCGGTAGCCATGCCAATGATAACCAGGATCAACCCAAAAGAGAAGACAAGGAGACTGGTGGTGGCGAACATCGGACAGCACCCAGACGGTTGAAGAAGCGTAACTGCTAACAGCGTCACGCCGCTGTGGACGAATGAAATGGGTGTAGAACTTCCGCAATGACACTGCGATCTGTCGATTCATGAATACGGCATCGCGACGTCGGGCGGAGTAGGTAAGAAGCAGATCACCGTGATCCCGAGGTGTATTTCGGACATCCGGCCCTGAGCCGGCCAGGACATTACGTGAAACGATGGTCGCGGCAGATCCGATTCCAGGTCCAGGCACGATGGCAGGAATGTGTCCTGATGGTCGCTGTGACTCCATACGGTATTCACCCCAGCGTCCATCCGAGGGGTGATCACCTGCCTGGGACGGCATCTGTTATCCTATGAAATGGCGTGTGTAACCATCACATCTAAAGCTGGCATCGGTGGTTCGCGGACCGCCACCTGCGGCAAGGCAGCCATGTTCGACCTGCGTTCACCGGCATCTAAAGACCTCCATGGCCATCCGCAGCCGGTGCCGTCACGTACTCACTCCATCCATGCTCGCACGGTGAAAACCTGGGATGGTGACTATGGCCGTATTCCGGTCGCCGCCGCCATCAGCGGTTGCTGTCTCATTGATGGGATCCGACATGGCATCACCAGGCACGGCTGGACCCTGTCGGCCCTGGCTCATCGGACGGAACTGCCGATGCCCATGCTTCGCTCCATCATGGATTGGGTGCCGGGACTGCCGGGGGCGGATGCCGTGTGGTGGTCTCTGGAACTGGATGCACTCGCCGCCACCTACGGGAGGCGCTTCCACTGTCTGAGCAGCAGAGTGTCGTCGATCCAGCTTGGACAGATTGCGCGCAGCCTGTTGCGCCGGAGCGGAATCACCTGGGCGGACTTCTCCAGACGGGCGACACGGCCGAACTCAGGAGGACTGTTGCCGGCCGGGACAGGTGGATGGGATGGAGAAGACCAACTAGGCATCCTCGATCGGTTGGCCGTCGCTGGTGGTGTTGCCCCAGTCTTGTCGGCTTAGCATATCCAAAGATCGCAAATCATGAGAGGATCTGGTATTTACAGATGATCCAGAGACAGCCATAGGAACAGCAAAGACTCACCTCCCTCATGACGACCACTGGGGAGGGGGACCTAACCAGCGGTCCTCGGCGTTCGACTGCACGTCCACGTGGCCGAGCAATCCCCACAAACTCTGGTTCGGGACACGGCGTTCATTGAATAATGAAACACAGCTCACCGTGATCAGGTGATGGTCACCTGGACGCTGCTCTCGATGATGCCTGCGCTTATCGCATAGCGGGTCAACCCAGCCGTGTCGTGCAGCCCGAGCTTGGACATGAGGTGCTCGCGATGCTTCTCGACTGTCTTGATGCCAATGCTGAGTTCCAAGGCGATCTCCTTGTTCCCCGAACCCTCGGCGACCAGTTGAAGGATTTCCATCTCCCGCGAGGTCAGCTGGGGAGACTTTCCATCCGGGATCTTCAGCCGTGCGGAGGAGCGTGAACTGGGGTCAGGATACGTGCCCGGCGCCTGGACTGAGAAGAACGGCTTGCCTTGCTGCACGGCCCGGATGGCCTTGCCGACCTCCTCCATCGTGGTCTGCTTGAGCATAAAGCCCTTGGCTCCTGCTTCGGCTGCACTCTTGACGTACGATTCATCACCATGCGCTGATAGGATGAGAACCTTGGTCGTCGGCCGCAGCTTCAGCATCTGCCTGGTGGCCGCCAGGCCGTTGAGGCGGGGCATGGCGATATCCATCAGCACCACCTCCGGCCGAAGCTGTTCGACCAGCGTCACGGCCTCGCGGCCATCTTTGGCCTCCCCGACGATGCTCAGGTCCTTGTCGAATTCGAGCATCTTGCGAAATCCCTCGCGGACGACCGTATGATCATCAACCAGCAGGATAGTGATGCGGCTCATGCTTGCTCCGTTGTAGGCAGGACCGGTTTTGACCGGTGCCGTGGTGTGCGAGGTGGCTTGCTCAGGGGGAGGTGCGCCGTGACGGTGGTGCCGGTTCCCCGGGCCGACTCGATCTTGAACGAACCGTTGATCATCTCGAGACGTTCGCGCATGCCGATCATACCCAGATGTCTGTGACCCGGCCTGAGCAGGACGCGCTTCACTTGGAAGGCCTTGCCGTCGTCATGGATGGTCATGCGTACCCCGTCCGCACCGGCAGCGATGGCGATCTCGACTAGCCTGGCGTGGGCGTGCCGTGCCACGTTGGTCAGCGCCTCTTGGGCCACACGGAACAACGTCGTGCGTTGTTCCACGTCCAGTTGTTCTACTCCGGCGTAGGCACGCAGACGCATGCGCATGCCGCTTCGCTGCGCCATATCCTTCATGAAGGCCTGCAAGGCAGGGACCAGGCCGAGATCGTCCAGGACGGTTGGGCGTAATCGGCGGGCGAATTGGTGTACGATATCAACAGACTTGATCACCAGTCGCTGCGTCCTGGTGATATTCCGGCCTAGGCCTTGGGTGTTGATAAACGCCTCTTTCTTCAATGAAGCGAGATGGATGTTGATGCCCATCAGGGTCTGCGCGATGACATCGTGAAGTTCATGGCTGATCTTCTTGCGCTCGTCCTCCTGAGCAGAGACGAGACGCTGCGACAGACGTCGCGAGTGTTCGTTCAAACGTTCGGCCTGTTCAAGCAGCTGCTTGCAACGTTCCTTGTTCTGGCGAAGCGCCACCTCGACTATCTTGCGCTGGGTGATTGCCAGGCTCCGTTCGACATTTGATACGGCCAGTTCCACCGTGCGTCGGTTGAGCAGTTCGATGAGCCTGGCGCGGCTGATGGACGTCTCGGTTTGTCCTCTCTCAGCTTTGGCGATCGGGGTTATAACGGCGGCGTAGAAGCGACATGAATCCCTGATGGCCTGGTCCCGTTTTTCTGCCGGGCAGTCCAGCAGGAATTTTGCTACCAGGGTCTTCTCATGGACCGAGGCGAGATCCTTCAGCCCGGCACCGCCGGCCTGCAGGTAGTCACCGAGCGAACGTGCGACATCCAGATCCGATCGATTCCCTTGCGTCAGGTATCGCAACAGGGCCTTCTGGTAGCGATCCACCATCGTCTGTGTAAGGGGTGTCATTCGTCTTTTCTGAGTAAGCCGTCCAGGCATTCATCCTGGATCGCTGTGAGGTTCCGAGGCAGCATGGCGGGGACCATAGAGATCACTGGATGAGGCGGCAAATGGGGGGAACACCCCAGAATCCAGAGCACGTGGCCCTTGACCCATTGTTCACCTTGGAATCCAGGGAATCACAGATATTCCGAGATTGCGTTTCAGATCCTGAATTGATTGCGCGAGGGACGGGTCAGATCAGATCGAACCCGGCTATCCTGCTGCGGATCATCGAGCTGTTGCTCCAGCGAGGCAAGTCGGGCGTGATTGGCACCCAGGCCTGGATCTCATCATGACCTACGGCCTGGGTTTCAATCGATCCAGGAAGAGAATAGAAGAGGAAGGCCTCACCGACGTGGCTGACACGTTTGACGATGATGCATCGGCCATTCGTAAGCAGCAGCGTGCCTCCAGACTGGTTGCCGGCCGAGGCGGTGAGTTCGAGCAGGTCCATGTCGGCTCCTAAGTCTGTTGACGGAGGTCGCATGCTGGGCCATCTGGCATAGGGTATCATGGGGTATTCCCCCCATCCTCGGCTGGAGGCGATGGGGTATCCTCGTGCGTTCCGCCCATGGCCGACCATCAAAACTCCAGTCCGTTCCCGCTGACCGCATTGCTGGCGATCCTATGGCGCCGCCGTTGGCTGGCTGGATCGGCAGGACTGGTCGTTGCCGTCCTGGCCATCTTGCTTTCCTATTCCGTGACACCTTTGTATCGGGCCGAGGCTTTGCTCGTGGTCGAGAGGGGAGGCCGGCCGTTGCCGTTTCTCAGCGATGAGCCGGATGCAAAGGGAGTCGAATTCAGCCTGCTCAATACGCAGAGTGCTTTGCTGCGTTCGCATCAGGCGATAAGCCAGGCGCTGGCGGCTGAGCAGACGGCCTTCGACCGTTCGCCCGGCTATGCCAGGTCCAGTGATCGTACGCAACGGCTCCTCGACCGTCTCGACATCGAGACCAACCAGCACAACTGGATCCTGCGTCTGAGTCTGGTCGATGAGGATCCGCTTCTGGCCCGGACTGCTCTTTCCTCGTTGATCCGCTGTCATCTCGACAATGAGCGACGTCGGATGGATGACCGCTCGCGCAGCGCCATCGACTTCCTCAGACAGGCGGTGGACAAGGCGCGCGCCGATCTTACCCGTTGCCGTGCCGAAGAGGCGCAGTTCCGCCGAGGCAACGGATTGATAAGTGCCGATCCCAACCGAAACCTCCTGGTCCTTGAGATCGAATCGCTGCATACCAGCCGGACAGCCTTGGAATCGGACCTGACCGCCAGTGAAGCGGTCATGCAACGATTGGCCCAGAGCCATGCGATCGACAATCCTGCCGGACGTCGCCTTGCACTCTTGCGCATCCCCGAAGTGCATCGCGATCCACTGGTGGCGCAGACGCAGCAGACCCTGCTCGAGACCATGAACCGCGCTTTCGTCCTGGCTCAGAAGTACAAGCCGGAACATCCACAGATGATTGATATCACCAAAGAATGCGGGTTGGTTCAGGCGCAGCTGGAGTCGGCCATCGCCATGGCGTCCTCGGCCCTGAATGAGGGACACAAGGTCATGCTTGGCCGCCAGCATCGGCTCGCAGAACGTATTGGAACGCTGGAGCTCGCCCTGGTGGCCTATCGTGAGCGTATGATCGATCTTCAGGCGCTTAGTCTGACGACGAGCAGTGCCGAGCAGCTCTTCCAGACCGTCGATCGCAATCTGCAGGAGGAGGAAATATCGAGTCGGCGTCAACATCTGGTGGTGAGCATCGCCGATCCGCCCCACGTCACCTCCTGGCCGATCAACCTCCGACGTTCGTTGTTCGCCCTGTCCGGCGCCTTCATCGGCCTGATCGCCGCCGTAGCGGTGGCGCTGCTTGCCGACCTGCTGGAGCGCAGGATCAGCAATCCCGAAGCGGTGCGCCAGATCACCAGCCTGCCGACCCTCGGCTACATCCCGCACATCCAGGCCTTGCAGGTGCCCGGCAGACCCGATGTGGTACGGGTCCAGGCGCAGGGAGTTATCGACGAGGCGTTCCGGCTGTTGAGTTCGACCATCCAGCTGAAACGCGAGATAGGCCCGGGCCCCCGGGTGATGGTGGTCACGTCTCCGGGCAGCGGCGATGGCCGGACGACGGTGACGGCTCGACTCGCCTTGACCCTGGCAGCCAGTGGAAACCGCGTACTTCTGATCGATGGCGATCTGCGGCAGCCCAGCCTGCATAGCCAGTTCGATCTGACGGCAGAGGCTGGCGTAAGCGATCTTCTGCAGGGGCGCGAGGCGGTTGTCGTCCCAACCGGTTATCCGCGACTTGAGCTTCTTTCGGCCGGGACAGCGGCCGAGCACTCGATGGAACTGCCCAGCATAGCAGCCTTCCGGGACATGCTCGGCACCTTCTCCGGCAGAAACCGCTATGTCCTCATCGACAGCCCGCCTCTCGCCTTTTCGGAGTCCCTGGTCATGTGCGGTGTCGCCCAGGATATACTGATCGTCATTCGTGAAGGTTTCACTGGCAAGGAGGCCCTGCGCCAAGCGCAGATCCGCCTGGCGCCGCTGCTCGGCCTGGTCCTTGGCCTGGTGATCAATGATGATCATGGAACTGCCCCCGCCGGTGGCGGCAGCGAGTCCCGCATCGTTCAGACCGGCGCCTTCACGCGCCTCCGTCCGGTGCCACCCGTGGCCGAACCGAAACGGGGACCGCCTGGGCCGGACGATCCCATCGTCATCGAGGAGTGAGCCCCACGGTTGGACCCTGGGCCACCCTGCGGCGGTAGCAGTCCCACCATGGGCTGCTCTCCTGCAATCGGTAATGGGCCTTGATCCAGGGAAGATAGAGATGCTGCTTCATCGATGATGAATCGTGGAAGAGCTCCAGCCTGGGCACCATCACCCAGTCGGCATCGGCACATAGGGCAGCCGGGGCCGGGGCCGTCTGTGGACTGACGTTGCGGTCAAAGCTCCAATAGAGATGGTCTCCGCGCGGGGCCGGCAGATCCAGCAGGTAGGGGAACGGATTGATGTAATCCAAGGACAGCACCCGATCCCCTGATCCGACCAATGGTCGCAGCATGCGGTCGGCATCTTCAAGATACAGGTACCAGAGGTTGTCGATCATGTTGCGCGGCTGTATCCACACCTGACTGATCAGCTCTGCCCGCTCGGCTCTCCCCGCCACGCCTGGCATGAAGTCCAGGCCACGCCAGGGCCCAGCCGGCAGAATGAGGTTCTGCGAGGCGGCAGCATAGGGCCCCTTTATCATCGGTAGCGCCAGACGTGCACTGAAAGCGCAGAGCATGGCTCCGCAGACCAGTCGACCCCCGTACAGGTTGCCGCGCTCCCCGGCGTTCCGGCTGCTGACCAGGATCAGCAGTGCAAAAACGTAACTGGGACTGGCGTTCTCGATGCCGGTCGTGGCAGAGAGGACGAGGCCGAGCATCAACACCAGCACGGCCATCACGGGTGCCTCTGGCAGGGGCCAGCGCCATGACCTGCGATGCGTCGGCCACGTCCAGATGGCTACGGCGGCGAGCAGGGCCAGGGCAAGGAAATCAAGCTTCCGAAGATAGAGCCGGAGGAGGTCCAAGAGTGAGACCGAACCGCTGAGACCGCTGCAGTCACGCAGGTACTCGGTCATTGATGCCCCGCTGGCCATCAGGCCTGCGAGGATGGCGACCACCGCGCCCAGCAGGATGGCCATCAGCAGTCGGCGATCCGGCCGGCGGAACAGCCACGAGGTGGCCAGGATCGCAATCGCGGCGAACAGGAAGGTGAATTTCGTCCCCAGAAGCAGGCCCAGGCTCAGGCCCAGGCCCAGGCCCTCGCCATATGTCCGCGTCAGGCGAGCGGGTTCGTGCATGGGCACGGCTGACTGAATAATGACCGAGGCGAATACGGCCCAGGCCAGACGCGAGTAATGACCACCGTAGCTGACCTCCAGGGCGCCGTAGCCGAATAGGGCTGGTGATGCGGCGAGCAATCCGCACAGCAGCGCTACCGCGGCTGCAAGCGGAGGATGGCAACGGGCGGTGGCGAGCCACCAGACCCATACTCCCACTGCGATCCCCAGACTCGCGCTGAGCAGGGCCAGGGCATGAGGCAGACCATCGGCCAGACGTAGGAATCCCGCAAGCAGACCCAGGTAGGTGAAGCCGATCGGGGTGTGGAAATCCTGGTACGGCACTTGGCCATCGATTAGGCGCGAGCCAGCGTCAAGCAGGATGCTGGCGGCGAAGGGATAGGAGGTCTGCACCGGTAGGCCGCCAATGGCGAGACGCATACAGAGACCGACCAGGGCCAAGCCGGCCAGAAGAGGCCAAATCCATGTGGTGGCCGTCGGGGACACGCAGGCGCTGTATTCGGCCATAGTGGTGAGCATCGGCCTTGACGAGGATCCCGTTCGTCAGGGATTCACCCCAGAGAGTCGGGTTGGCAGGTGGGTAGCATGATTGCCTATGAATCAGATCTGTGCCATCCACCCTGGTTATCCATCTGCCTCGAAACGGGCATGCTGAGCTGTGCAGAGTACTCGCCTGATCCAGTTTGGTCTGGTTTCCGGGTTGGGATGGATCCTGGACTTCCTTGTATTTATCCTGCTCATCCGTCTTCATGTCGATCCGTCTATAGCCAATGCTCTAGGCGCCTCGCTGGCGGTGCTCTGGGTGTATCTCGTCAGTGTGCGTCGGATCTTCCAATGTGAAGGTGGTCGAGAGCGACGGCGTTTTGCTGCCTACGCTGCTTTTCAATTGTTTGCCATCATCATCGCCTCCTGGGCGGTAGGTGAGATCATCCTGCATACGGCGATACACCCCCTGGTCGCCAAATTCGTCGTGACCCCTGCCACGTTCCTGGCCAACTACCTGTTCATGGCTTGGCTGACCAGCCCAGGGGAGAGCCGTCAACCTACCCTATCGGCCGGCAAGCCACGCATCCTTGTTTTCGTCCCCATGTATGAGTGCGAGAGGCGGATCGCACGGGTGCTGGAGCGCATCCGTGAACATCTTGGCATGCATATCCAGGAGGTGCTGGTGGTGGATAACGGCAGTCGTGACGGCTCGTGTACCGTTGCTGCAGCCGCGTTGGCCAACTTGGGTGTACCTGGAACGCTGCTGCAGAACGACCGCAACATCAATCTCGGTGGCTCGCACAAGGTCGCGTTCGCCTATGCCGTCGCTGGCGGTTTCGACTGGATTGTGGTGGTGCATGGTGACGACCAAGCGGACCCCGCCGACCTTGCCCCGCTTATCACCGCAGGTTGCTTGCATGATGGCATCGATGCGCTGCTTGGTTCGCGTTTTGACCTCGGTTCGCGGCGCTCCGGATATGCTTGGCATCGCACCTGGGGAAACATGTTCTTCAACGCCTTGTTTACGGCTGTTTCAGGAAGACGGGTTGGGGATCTTGGTTCTGGTCTGAACGCCTTCCGGGTCGCCTGGATACGTGAAGCGGCGTGGTTGAATCTGGCCGATGATCTGACTTTCAACGTCCATCTGCTGCTGCTCCTGGTCCATCGTCGGGCTGGCTTCCGTTTCTTCCCGATCAGTTGGCGGGAAGACGGTCAGGTCTCCCAGGTCCAGTTGCTGCGCCAGGCCTGCAAGACGATCGGTATCGCCTGGGGATATGCCTGGCGTCGGGGCGCCTATCTCGCCGACGTCCATAACGTCCATGGTGTCGATGCCTATGGCTTCAGTGTGCGCAGCGAAAATGGGCTGAAGCGCGCAATTACTTGACGTTGGTCGTAAGGAAGCGCCAATCCAGCGAGACGATGGAATTCCCTCTGCGCCATCTTCTTCGCCGTAGCACAACGCTATACCTCCCAGCATAAGACTCAGCCATTCCGGCTTTCCGGTCGATCCTGAAGATAGATGACACGGACATGACGTCCTGAAGAATCAGTGCGGTAGCGCTGCCACGAGGTGTCGCAATCCGGTCGTCAATCAGCTAACTTGTTGGCGCAGTCCATCCATCCATGCCTGATGCCTGAGGCAATCCCTGTGCTGCATTATTGTTCCGGTGATCGAGCTGGATGAAGGTTCCACAGACTTAGCGTCCCGCTGCCGCGACGGAATTATCGTCTGTGGAAATCAGTCCGATTCCATGCCTGTTTTCAACGTCTGTTTGTAGATTCCCTGATGCGTAGAATACCTGATTGCATGACGCCGTCCGGTTTCGAGCCGTCCGTACCCACCGATCCAGGGGATCATGCCATGCTTCCTGATGTTCACTCTCCCGCAGCGATCAGAGCCTGCGCCTGGCGGCGTAGAGCCTTGTTGATCCTCACCCTGCTGACTCTGGCTGTGGCTCCTGCCTCTGCCGCCGTGGTCGTGGCCGGAGGTCAGATCACCCCGGTCAGCGCACCAGGACCCGGTTACGTCAACGACAACAGCCATCCATTCCCCTATCTCGTATTCCTGCCGAATGGCTATTCCGCCAGCGGTGGACCCTATCCGCTGGTGCTCAGCCTGCATGGCAACGGCGAGGTCGGAAATGGCAGCAGTGATGGCACGTTGATCGCCTCGACGGCGAACCAGCTCGGCTACCTGTTTGCGAACGGTCCGCTGCCTCTGATCCGCAACGGCAGCACCTATTTTGGTGATCGCAACGTGATCGTGGTCCAGCCCCAGTCCAATCTCAGCGGTGGGGCCGCCTTCAACGCGCAGCGCGTTGACGCGACCATGCGCCATCTGCTGTCCACCTACAGAGTGGACAGCTCGCGCATCTACGGCATGGGTCTGAGTGCCGGCGGAGGAGGAATCGTGCGTTTCGCATACAACTACGGCAAGACCGCCAGTTACCAGCTGGCGGTGATCGTCCCCTTCGCCAACATCGAGGGGCTGGGCACGACCTACACGGATTTCTCCAGGTTTTCCGGGTCGATAACCTGGTTCATCGGCTGTAGTGATGACAGCATAGCTCCGCCGATTCTCGCGACCGGCCGGATCTGGAGCGGCTATGGAGAGGGCTTTGCGGGGGGGATCTCGCGGTACCTCGAGCAGGCGGCAAAAGGTGGTGCGGTGCCGGTGAGCAGCGTCCGCAACCGCTGTCTCAACACGCATCCTGATCTGGCCGCCATCACAGCCGGTGGATTCAATACCCGTGGCACCATCCCGGCGACGCAGTTGACCAGGACCTATACCGGTCATTTCGATCCTGCCAGCGCTTCCGGCTGGGCCTGGGTCGCTGACCAGACCTTTACTGCTGGTACCCGGCTCCAAGTCACCATCCGCGATGGCGGCGGTCACAGCGGGTGGACCCAGACCATGGGCACCGGAAGCTCACCGAACCTGCCGTTCTGGAACTGGCTACTGGCCCAGCGTCTGGGTCAGAGCCCGACTGGTTATGACGTCGGCACCACACCGTCAGTCGTCGCCACGGGGATCGTGGTCAGTCCAGCCGCGGTCACCATGACCGTCGGTCAGACCCGGCAATTCACCGCCCTGGCCGTCGATATAGGCGGGGTCGCCGTCACGCCCCAGCCAACGCTGGCCTGGACCTGCGGCGTAGGCGGCGAGATCACTGCTAATGGTCTGTTTACCGCTAAGAACGCGACCCATGCCGTGGTCGTCACTGCGAGCCTAGCCGGCACCGCCATCTCCCGCACCGCCACCGTGACCCTGGCCATCAAGGGTTCGGTCCAGGTCATGCCGGTGGATGCAACCCAGCCTGCTCCGCCTTTTGGCTACGTCGCCTACCTGCCCGAGGGCTATAATCCCGCCAGCGGCACATCATGGCCGCTGGTCATCCATCTGCCACACACCAGTGAGTCCGGCGATGGGACCAATACCACCGCCAACGCCCAGCAGCTCTACACACGCATGGTGAAGCATGGGCCGCTCCATCAGGTGGTCTCAGAAAGCTGGGATTTCCCTGCCATAGTTCTCGCCCCCCAGGTGCTGACCAATTGGACCAAGCCGGCGAACGTGAAGAGATTCGTGGAATATGCCAAGGCGAACTATCGCATCGATGCCGATCGCGTCTATATGACCGGCCATCTCGAAGGGGCGAACGGCACCCTGCGCTACGCCCTGGCCTACCCCGGAGAACTGGCCGCCATCCTGCCGATCGAGACCAGCGCCCCTACGACGGTGGACCAGGCAGTCGCCCTGGGGACCGTACCGCTCTGGATGGTACACAGCTTCGCCGACCCGCTTGTGTCCCGCACCATTTCGATCGGATGGATCGACGCTGTTGCGGCAGGACGTTCGGGGGGTGCTTCTGACGTCATGGCCAGCTATCCGGGCTACCGGGGGGACCGCAATCACTTCGCGGTGGATTGCGATGCGACGACGGGGAAGCCAAGCAATCCGGATGGGGACATCACCACGATCACCAATGCGACCTGCACCACGGGCAGCTCGATCATCGCCTTTCCCCCGGGCGTATCCTTCGGCAGCACCATGTTCGGCATGTGGAGCGGCAGCGACGCCCTGCCCTTTGCGCGGTTGAAGGTTGGTGGTGAGACTGCGGTGTACACGGTCGCCCGTGGCTATCCCACACAGCTCAATCTTACCACGAAGCGGAACGCTGCGACGGCGATCACCACGGTCAGCATCCAGACTCCGGTCGGCTACAACGCAACCGCCTATCGTCGTGATGATGGGTCATGGGTGTGGAACCGGAGGCAGCTATGGACCGGGACGCTTCCCGATCAGCAGGTGCTGACGCTGTTCTATCAGCAGAAGGCGGAGAATGCCTGGGCCACCACCTGGGCGAATTGGAATGTATGGAATTGGTTGTTCAGCCATGTCAGGTCGCCGCTGGCGGTGGGGTGAAACATGTTCTGGCATCAGCCGCCGCCAACTGCCTGGTTATCGGCTGGTTGCCAGAGGACTGCCTTCTCGCTGGTCGAGCTGTTGATGACACTTGCCATCATCGCCCTGCTCACCGGTCTCCTCGTACCCGCGATCACCCTGATCCGGCGGGCTGCGCAGGAGACCAGCTGTCGTAATAATCTACGCCAGGTCGGGCTGGCGACCTTCGCATACGCTGAAGACTTCGATGGATTGTTGCCGGCGGTCGAATTGCCGCCCATAGCCAGCGGACGGGTCAGCTGGGCCTACAGCATTAGCCCATATCTCGACGCCGATGAATTGCCGGATGCCCACGCCGCGAGCTGGGCCAAGGCGACGCGGTGCCCCAGCTTTCAGCGCATCGGGGCCGGGGCCGAGTGGGACTCTGGCTATGGCATGAACGACCGGCCTGGCCAAGACTACACGTCCTTGCACTGCAGTGTCTCGGCGCCCGGATTCACCTGGGCGGCTCCGGACCCCAACTTCGTATTCTGGCCGCTTGGCCGGATTCGTCAGGTCAGCCAGCGAATCCTGGCTGGAGACTCCTACATGCGCACTGACCATGTCCTGCGCTTGCTCCTTGTGGCCGGTCGGTTGCAGTTCACCAATTGGGACTTTACCGGACCGGCCACCGCCAGCGATCGCTGCAACGGCGACCCGAATCGGCATCACGGCAAGGCCAACTACGTCTATTGCGATGGGCGGACCAGTTCCGCAACTCCTGCCGAGGCGATCATCGGACTGAGCCGGCCGGGATCGATGGTGCAATGACCACGCTCAGCCGGTCAGCGGTCCCGCCATCTGCGGGATGGAACAGACCTCGGGGCTGCCGCGTTTGAGGTCGGCAAGCTTCATCCCGATCATCGCCTCGTAGATGGAGCGCATACGTGCATAGGTGTATCCGGCCTGCCCATCGAGGAATCCCCCCTTGGCCACATAGAGAAGCAGAAATTGCAGGGTCGGTCGGAAGGGAAGCCGATTGAACAGTTCCTTCTGGTGGTGGCGGCGTTCCTGCGGGTCCGCACTGAACAGGGCCTTGCCGACGCTGAAGCTCCTGCCGGTGGCGCGATCGGCGAGGATCTGCTGCGCTTCCATGCGGCTGTAGCCGTTGTGGCGTTCGAACCAGTTGTCGAGTCCCTTGCTGAATGGGTAGTGGTCGAGATGTCCGGCGATCGAGCCAATCGGTCCATCCACCAGGGTGATGGGATTGACAAGGCGTTCGTAGTGCACGTGCGCAGGCCGGAACAGGCGGATGTAGGACGACGTCGCCTGGACGTGGCGTAGCCAGCGGCCCATGAAATAGTCGTGCCGCTCGATGCGGAAGGCCATCCGATCATTGGGGTCTGCTGCTGCCGCGAGCAGTCCATCACGTAGTCCAGGCGTCACGCGCTCATCGGCATCCACGTAGAGGACCCACGGATGGCGGAAGGGGATATGCCGCAGCCCCCAATTCTGATGCGTCGACCAGTCGTCGAACCGGCGCTGGGTGATCGTGGCGTGATGGGCTGCGGCCACCTCCAGGGTCCGGTCGGTTGACAGGGAGTCGTACACATGGACGTCGTCAGACCAGGAGACCGCCTCCAGGCAGCCTGGCAGATCACGTTCTTCGTTGCGCGTCAGGACGATGACGGAGATCATGACTGGGTTTCCTGGAGAATGCGCGGTTTGAGCTGACGGCATGGATTTCCGGCGCAGACCATCCACGACGGCATGTCGTTGGTCACCACCGAGGCGGCACCGATGACGGTGCCGTCGCCGATATTCACGCGTGGACCGATGAAGGCGCGTGCACACACCCACGCTCCCGAACCGATGTTTATCGGGAACATCCGCAGAGGCATGTCGGGCAAGGTGTAGTCATGGGTTGCCGAGCACAGATAGGCATACTGGCTGATGGTCGTCTCCTGGCCGATGGAGATACGTGCGAAATTATAGACTTCGACTCCCGGTCCCAGCGTGCTGCCATCGCCCATCAGCAGGTTCCAAGGCATCCAGACCTTTACCCCGCCGCAAACCAGGCATGAGGTGCCGATCCGGGCACCGAAAAGACGCAGGGCCCAGATCCGCGGACGACTGCCGAAACGCCCCCATATCGGCCAGAACAACGGGGAGAACAATGCCCAGGCAACGCGTGCGAGTTTGACGCGCAGGGTCCAACTGGAGGTCGAGCGCGAAGGCCTGAACGCCAGCGGGAGGGGGGCGATGAGGAGGGCGGGGGTGTTCATGGTGCCTTTCAATGGACGTAGGCGAGTTCGAGCCGGAGTTCGAGACGCTCGTAGCCTTTTCCGGAATCGGGATCGACGCGTGTGAGGTCGGCCCGCAGTCGGGCTGCCAGGCCGGTGGCTACGGCATATTGGCCGGCCAGTGAAGCGGCGTAGATCCGCCGCTGCAGGCTGGGGCTGGCGTGGTTGAGGCCGGCGTCGCGGGCTTCGGAAAGGTCGAGTCCGGCATCGACCGCCAGGCGGGGGGTGAGTTCGCGTCGCGCCGCGACGGCAACTCCGAGACTCCAGGTGGCATTGCTGGTCAGGCTGTCGGCAAGATCGCTGTAGAGGCGTGCCTCCAGCCGATCACCAGCCTGCCAGGACCATACCCCGCCCAGGTCCCACCAGGGGGCCAGCGCCAGCTGATCCCCATTGACGGAATCATGATGATAGTCATCGGCATACCGGCGGACTTCGGCACCTGCTTCAACTCGAAAGAGCGAACGGTCGGAGGCAGGGAAGATTCCTCCGGCCGTGGCGACAAGGGCTTGGCAGTCATTGAAGCGTTCATCGACAGAGTAGTGAACGGTTTCGCCATTCACGGCGACGAAAACACGATCTCCACCTTCATGAAGTCCGAAGCGGACTCCGGCTTGGCCGGTAATGCGGTCACCCTGACGGTCGTCAAAGCTGGCAGTCCCCTGCAGGTAGTCGAGGCGACCGATGGAGGCGGTCACTTCCTCCCACCAGAAGCCGCCCATGTGGCCAATCCTGGTATGGAACACATAGTGGTCCTGGGTGACCTGTTCTCCCGTTGTCAGGAGGCTCTCTTGCGAGCGGCGCCACGCCGCATCACCGACCCAGGCCAGCGCAGGGGCCCGATAGTCGAAGCGGGCGCGCAGCAGTCCGGCGTCGGTATCGAGTCGTGGGTTTCGCTGCCACTCGGTCTGTTCCAACTCGGCGTCTAGGCTGGCGTCAAGCCCACGTCGGGGATGGTAGCGGACGAGGATACCGGCAAGCCCGCTGAACCAGGTATCGTCTCCGCCATTGCCCTGGGAGCTAGCCATCACTGCGCTGTCCCATCCGCCGCCCAGCAGAGCCTTCGGGTGGAATTCGAAGCGATGCTCGCTGTCGCGCAGATCACCGGCCGGGGCGATGGTCATGCTGCCGACCTCGACATCCGCCATCTCCGCTACCTCGGCCGAAGGACAGGTCAGCGCCAGAGCCACCAGCAGGGTCAGCCTGCCGGCATCCACGTACTCGGCTGCGGGTACCTGGAGGTTGGGGCGGGGCGGCATGCCGGTCGTAGCATCACGATCCGGTGGCACCGAGCAGAGGGGTATAGGCCTAAGCGTCGCTGCGCTGCGCTGGGAATCCGCTGACGATCATCACGGTCAGGCCAGCCGTCCTTGCAGCGGCAATGCCGTTTTTCGAGTCCTCGAAGGCCAGGCTGCCCGCGGTGCCGGCGCGCAGTCCGGCCAGGCAGCGCAGGTAGCCTTCCGGATGCGGTTTGGCCGCCATGACGTCATCACCGGTGACGATGTGATCGAAGTCGTCGGCGAGGCCGAGATGGGTAAGCAGCAGTTCGGTGTTGTCGCGCGAGGCGCTGGTGACCAGACCGATAGGCCAGGCCAGCCTGGATGAACGCAACAGTCCGACCAGCGGGATGTTCGCCTGCGCCGCACCAAGGTGCTGAGGATAGATCTCCTGCTTGCGCCGATGGATGCGCTGCAACTGGAGCTCGTCGCGGGAACCAGCGAGTGTGGGGAGGAAATCACGCCAGTGGCAGCCATAGCAGGGGGTGAAGGAATCGCGGGTGCAGTCTATACCCACCTCGGCCAGGCTGTCGCGATAGCTCAGATAGTTGACCTCCCAGGTGTCGGCCAGGGTGCCGTCGAGATCGAAGAGCAGGGCGGATTCAGCAGACATGGAAGCGCTCCTCAAAACGGTTGTGCAGGACGACCAGGGAGGCGTAGAAGATATGGGCGGAGGTCTCGCCCTGCCTGATCTTGTAGGGCATCATGCGCGCGTAGTGCACCAGCTCGTGGAAGCATACGCTACGCAGGCCTGCTTCGCCGAACCGATCAAGCAGGTAAGCGTCGAAGCGGGCGCATAGGTCCTGGTAGGAGTTGCTGATCGCATGGCGGAAGATCACCGTCCGGCCCTGGATCCGGCAGATCGATTCGCGACAGAGGAATTCATAGCCGAAGTGCAGCGATTGGCGCAGCTTGGCGAAATCGATCATCTCCGAATTGAAGATGTTCACTGGGTTCGGATCGATCAGGTAGTAGCCGGCCTGCGATCCCGGATCGATGATGATGTTCTCCACCGTCAGGTCACCGTGCACCGTGCAGGTGCGGTCGCTGGCCAACATCCGGGCAAGGACGGAGACATCGAGGCGGTCGGCGAACCAGGCGAGGTTACGGCAAGGGAGGTTGTTGATCAGCAATTCATCCGGCGCCGCGAGCGCAGCGCACCTCGGAGCCTGCAGCACCAGGCGCAGGTTGGCCAGGTATTTGTCCCGCAGATAGGCTTTGACCAGGTTCGGGTCGCTGGGCTTGAGGCTGGGCTGGTGCAACCGTTCGGCGAGGGTGTCGAGCAATACATGCAACAGCCGCCAGCAGCGGCCGGAATCGTGGCTGTGGATATGGGTAAAGAGATCGTAGGCCTGGGCCGCATGCGGCATGTCGTAGGAGAAGTATCCCGGGACATCCTTGCAGGCCAGCACCGGTGACAGGGGCAAGCGCCCTGCATTCTCGACGATCCAGGCATGCTGCAGACGCAGCCGGTTCGCTTCCGGGCCGATGGCGTACTTGCGGTAGATCATGCGGTCCTGGTGCAGGGCGAGCATGGTGATGGCATTCGAACCGCCTGAGACATTGCGCAGCACGGCGATGTCCTGGTTCTGCTCCAGCAGGGTGAGCACGGCATGATTGTCGTACGAGGTGAAGAACGATTCGAGGTAGAGCTGCTGATCCCCCTCATCGAGGAATGGCAGCAGCCGGACATGCTCCTGGGCCGAGAACATGCGCTGGAAGGAGCGGGTGATCGAGTCGTGGATGAGCGGGATGGCGCGGTACAGGCGCCCCTGAATGACGCCATAAAACTGGATCAAAGCCAGGGGGACCAGCAGGAAGGCCAGATATAGCAGTTCGTCTGGTCCGACCGGCAGGTCGAGGACGCTGCGGTGCAGGTTGCTGGGCAGGTAATGGTCGGCAAGGCGTTGGACGAAGCTGCCCGGATGATCGCTGAACAGGGCATGGCTGATCAGGAGGAAGGCGGCAAGATAGGCCGCCCACATGGCGAGGGTGTAGGCGGCGAACAACCCTGCGGTACGTCGCCGTGCAAGCATACGTACGGCGGTGAAAAACGACCAGCAGCACATCAGCAGCCAGCGCCTGATCGGCACATTGAAAGGTGCCGCCAGGGCTAAGCAGGTCCGCTTGAGCAGCCAGTGGTTGCTGGCAGCCATCAGCAGCACCGCCAGCGTCAGGGCAGCGATCACCACGGGCCAGAGCAACGGCACGGCCAACCAACCGCAGGCGACCAGTCCGGTGATCAGGGCGATGGCGACGAGCAGGTCGCACAGGCGGTCGAGGATGATGGTCGAGAGGGACTGGCTGAACGGCAGCCGGCTCAGGCGGGTGAGGACCCAGGCCCGCGCCAGTTCCCCGACGCGGAATGGCAGGATGATGTTGAGGGCGTAACCGATGGCCAGGGCGCGGAACAGATGCGCCTTGCGTACGGCCTGAAAGGGGGTGACGAAAAGTCCCCAACGCGCTGCCTTGAGCACATGCCCGAGGAACAGGCACGCGATGGCGGCAAGGAGCAGCGACGGGTCATTGATCACGGTAGAAGCCGAGCAGGGCATTGTCAGCCATCGCTGCGAGTTCAGCCGGGGTGCCGAACGACAGGTGCAGGTCGAGCGGCAGATGATTGACCGTCAAGCCTTGTTCGATCAGCGGGTTGTAGACTCCGCTCATGTAGAACTCGCCATACGGGCAGGCGCCGAGGTAGATCTCGGCTGCAGCGCAGAACACCGAACGGTTGCGGAAAAGATAGGATCCGCAGATCGCGTGGTTGCTGACCACCCGCTTCTCGACCGTGGTCTGCACCTGTCCTGGCGACGATTCGGTGAGGTAGCTGAACGCCGGGTTGTCCGAGGCGAAGGAGAGGAGGCTGCCTCCTTGACCGGGTTCCAGGCCGCGCTCGCCAGTGACCCAGCGCACCAGGGCCTGGCTGTAGAACAGGTGGTCACAGTCGTTGAACAGCACCGGAAGATCGTCATCCAGGTCGAGTACACCTGCCAGGCAGGTCAGGACCGGACCATTGAGCACGGTATCGAGTACGACGATGCGTGCTTGGGGGAAGAAGGCGCGGATCACCGCGTCGATGGCATGCTCGCGGACATGCTGTCGCAGCACCACGTAGGTCAGCGACGCCAACGGCAGGCTCTTGAGCAGGGCGGCCGCCGACCAGTAAAGGAACGGTCGGCCCTGCAGCGGAACCAGCGGCTTGGGCAGGTCGCAGCCGATGCTGGCGAAACGAGCCCCTTCGCCGGCCATGGGTATGATGGCATGCAGTCGGTTCATAAGCGGTCCATGTTCGGCCGTCTGGCCATGGTGAGCAGGAGCAGGAGCGGGAAGAACCAGGTCAGGTCGCCGGCGATCGAACCACTGACCTGACTGCCGGACAGGCTGACCACGAACAGGCCGAAAACGAGCAGGCAGGGCACGTCATCACGCTGGCATAGACCCAGCCAGGCATGCACCGCTGTCGCATACATGGCCAGCAGCAGCAGGCAGGCGAGCAGTCCGCCGTTGACCAGCGCTTCGATCAGCACGTTGTGCGGATAGAACAGGCCATGGCCGTAGCCGCAGCCGGAGAGCAGGGCCTGCGGTGTTTCGCGGAGCAGGCGCAGGTGGTCGGCGACCAGGGTGACTCGACCGGCGGCGCTGCCCCCATCGCTGGTCAGGGTGAACAGGCGCTCGAAATCGCTCTCCACGCCCCCGATCTGCCAGGCGATGAAGGCGGCAACGCCTGCCACCGCCAGCAGGAGCACCGCCAGGACCCTCACGTCCTGTCCGATCCGCAGCGCCAGCAGGCGGGCCAGGGAAACGCCGGTGGCGGTGACGGTGATGGCCAGGGCGAGCCACGGTCCACGCGAGTTGGCAGCGACCATCATCAGCAGGGCCAGCGGCATGCCGGCCAGGGCGAGCAGTTTCAGCCGCCGGGGAACGACCTCTGCCGGACACAAGGCGGCAAGCGCGAACACCCACAGCGACATCGTGGCATACCGGCCGCTCCTGATGGCCTCCAACGAGTAGCCGGCGTGCCAGCGTCCACCGTGATTGAGACCGAGGTCAAGCAGCCAGCGCAGGCTGAGACCAAGTATGAACAATGCATCAAGCGCGATCAGCAGGCGGAGGACAAGGTAGGCGTCGATCCAGCGCCGCCATATGGTGAACAGCAGCATCGGCAGCAGCATCCACACCGCGACCTGCATCACCTGGTGCTGCATCATCGGCTGGGGCGAAGGGCTGATCTGGTTGAGCAGGATCCAATACGTCCAGAACAGGCCGCCGATGATGGCCAGGGCCCTGTGCGGCCCATTCAGGGTGAGGATTGCACCGCGTGGGACACCCAAACGCAGGGCACCGAGGACGACCAGCAGCAGGAATCCGCAAGCGATTCCCGCGGTAACCATATAGCTCTGACCATCGGCCAGGTAGGTTCCAGCCAGATTGGCCAGCACGGGGCATCCGGCGAAGAATGCGAAACCAAGGGCGAGCATGCGTCCAGGCCATGCCGAGACGCCGGCACTCATGCCGTACCCCGGTGCGATGCCCACAGATCGGCGACCCGAGCCAGCAGGACGATTCCGCTCAGATGCAGGATCACCAGGGTCGCGCCCAGCCACAGGGGGGGGATCCATCCCGGAGGGACCAGGTTGAGTACCGCGCAGCCGGCCGCGAATGCGAGCAGGGAGTGACGACCGAGGGCGAGGATCGGCAGCCGCACCTGCCTGACGGTCGTTTTCAGCGGGTAGCTGCGCTGCGTCAACCAGATCAGCCCCAGGGCGCACAGGGTCGAGATGAGGAAGTATGCAGGATGGCAGGAGGTGCGCAGGTGCCTGCCCGTGCCGAAGTAACCCTGGACCAGATCCTGCGGTCCAAGCGTCCAACTGCACCAACCGATCCCGAGCAGGCAGGCGAAGACGGACAGGCGTACCGGAACGCCTCCCAGCGGGACCAGGCCGGCCTGCACCCGAGTGCGCATGTGATGGCCCAACGCCATGCCTACAAACACCACACTGAGGTTGTGCCACAGTGATCCGCCACTCCAGATCGGTGGATTGCCGACAAGGAAGCCGCAGAGGAAGCCCCACTTCGACTCAGCATTGGGCCAGGGCAGCAGCGGCAGCAGCGGGGCGCCAAGCCACAGTGCCCCGGCCAGCACGATGGGCAGGGCAGGGCCGAAACGCGGACGCAGGATGACCACCGGGATGCACAAGAGCATGGCGGCGGTGTAGAAGCGCAGGATGCCAGAGTTTGGCGTATCGATCAGATTCAGCAGGGCATCCGGCAATTGTCCGCTGGTCAGACGTCCCCCGAGCCAGGCGCAGAGCATGCCGAGCAGTAGGCCCAGCCAGCATTGCATAGCCCGCAGGCCAAGGCTGCGGCTGACGGCCAGGGCTCCATCGCGCTCGCAGCGGCGGACCTGGACCAGTTCCAGCATGACGCCGAAAAGCAGGAAGAAGGTTGGCGTAGCGGTGTAGAACAGCGCGTTTCCAGCGGCCTTGACCAGTCCAGGCGGCAATGCCGGCCAGACTCCGAAGATGGCGACGGCGTGGGCCGCCAGCGCGACGAGGATGGCGAGGCTGCGCGCCACGTCGATGAAGACCAGACGCGGCGGGCGTTGGTCCGGTGGAGTTGCGATGGTTTCGGCGGCAGTCATGCGGGATGCGCTTGGCCATGGGACTGTGCTGCCGTACGGTGATCTGGGGATTAGGTGTTGACCCCAAGGTCATCCGGTTGGGTGCGATTAGCGTGACGTTCCTCACCGGCCCACCCTGCATGCCAACCCCTAACACACTGCTCATCGTCCAGCCGGCCCTGCCCGAATACCGTCGGGGCTTCTTTTCAACCATGGCCGAACGCTGGCCGGGTCAGGTGGTGGTGGCGCATGCGGCGGGACTTCCCGGTGCGCCGGCCAACGATACGCGCTGCGCCCCCTACCGCCGGGTGGAGGTCGGATGGAAGCCGACCTGGCTGGGCGCCCAGTTGCAATGGCCGGCCATCCGCGATCTCGCCGAGGACGCAGCGCTGGTCGTCGTGCCTGGTGATCCGCATGTGCTGGTGGCGCACCGCCTGCTTGCGATCCGCCGGCTTGGCGGTCGGCGTCCGCTGGTGGCGTTGAGTCAGTTCCGCGGGGCCGATGCCGGTTGGTTGCCTTCGCTGATCAAGCCGTGGTGGCATCGGGCCTTCGACGGCCTGATCCTCTATACCAGGCGCGAGGCTGAGCATTACCTCCGCTTGGGCCATGGCGCCAATCGGCTGACCTGGCTCGACAACGGCCTGGCGCGCCTGCCGACGGTGCCCGGCGGCGATGACCTCGCCAACCGGCAGGCCTGCGGTCCGCTGGTCTGCCTCGGTCGGCACGTAGGCAAGAACCGCTTCGATCTGGCAATCCGTGGTTTCGCCGCCTATCGTCAGGCTGGCGGCAGGCGCAGCCTGCTGTTGATCGGTGAAGGTCCGGAGACCCCGGCGCTGCGCCTGCTGGCGCAGGATCTCGGCACTGCCGTGGTCTTCGCCGGAAGCATCTACGGGGCCGCCGAACTTGACCACCTGCTGCGCAGTGCCGTTGCCGTGATCCATCCGCTCGCCATGGGGCTGTCGATAAACACGGCCTTCGGTTATGGCTTGCCGGTGATCGCCTGTGCTGACCCGCGTCGGCACATGCCTGAGTTCTGGGTCTGGCAGGATGGCTATAACGGCATCGGGTTTCCTGCTCCACGCGGCAGCGAGGACCGGGCGATTCCCGGCATCGCCGCAGCCTTGGGGCGCTTCGACGATCTGTCTGCCACCGCCTACGCCTGCATGGCGCTGGCCGCCCATGCCGTGGTCGCGCCATTGACCACCACGGCTATGGCTGAGCGGGTGCTTGGTCTGTGTCATCGCATCCTCGATCCGCTGGACGCACACGATGAAACGGAGGTGCGGCGCTTCCAGGGTGTGGGCTGTGCCGACGCAGCCCCTGAGCAGAAGTCCCATGCATTACCTTGAACTGGTTTCGACCATCGATCCATGCTCTGGCGGAGTCATCGCTGGCATTACAGCCTTGGCTCGTGAGCGCCGCAAACGGGGTGATCTCACCACCGTCGCCAGCCTTGATTCTCCGGTCGCCTTCAGCGCCGAGCATCTGCCATTCAGCTGGGTCGCCCTCGGACCGGGGCGTGGCAAGTTCGCCTACTCTCCCTGCTATACCCCGTGGCTGCGCCAGCATGCCGCCGAGTTCGATGCCGTGATCATCAATGGCCTGTGGCAGTACCACAGTTTCGGCGCCTGGCGGGCGCTACGTCAGTTGGGTATACCCTATCTGGTTTTTCCGCATGGCATGCTCGACCCCTGGTTCAGGAAGCAGTACCCGTTCAAGCATATCAAAAAGATGCTCTACTGGTGGTTGGCCGACTACCGGGTGCTGCGGGACGCCGCGGCGGTGTGCTTCACCTGCGAGCAGGAGCGCAGCCTGGCTCGCGACTCTTTCTGGCCCTACCATGTCGTCGAGCGGGTGGTCGGCTACGGCATCGATGAACCACCTCCGCCCTATCCAGGACAGATCGCTGAATTCCTCTGCCGGGTTCCCGCGGCTGCCGGGCGGCGGGTCCTGCTGTTCCTCTCGCGCCTTCATGAAAAGAAGGGTTGCGACCTGCTCCTGCGGGCCTTCGCCAAAGCCTGCTCTAGCGACCCGACCTGGCATCTGGTCATGGCCGGTCCGGATGATGACGGCAGCAAGGCCCGCTTGCAGGTGATGGCAGGTGAATTGGGCATCGCCGGACGGGTGAGTTGGCCAGGCATGCTGAGCGGAGCTGGAAAATGGGGGGCATTCCGTACGGCCGAGGCCTTCTGCCTGCCCAGTCACCAGGAGAATTTCGGCTTGGTCGTGGCCGAGGCTTTGGCTTGTGGTTGTCCGGTGCTGACCACGGATCAGGTCAACATCTGGCGCGAGGTGGTCGATGGTGGCGCCGGACTGGTCGCTCCGGACACCGTTGTCGGAGTCACCAGTCTGCTCTCACGCTGGATTACCTCCGGGGCATCGGTGACCAGTTCCTGTCGCAGCCAGGCTCGGCCGACCTTCCTGCGCAACTTCCATATCTCTGCTGCTGCGGCACGGATCGGTTCACTGGCCTTCCGGCCCTCGATGTCTGCCGATCTGGTTCCGGCATGAACACTGCTGATGTAGGGATGTCGTCTCGAAGCCGGTCTTTTCGCATCCCCCGTTACACTCACAGCTTCTGACTCACCATCCTGGATCGATCTTCCCCATGTCTGTCCCGCACATCGTCACCGTGGTCATCGTCCTTATTCTCCTGGCCACGCCTGCGCCGGCCCAGGAGACGGCGAGGCTGTCAGCCATGGTCGAACCGCTCCCGGCACGTGTGGCCGGGGACGTCCTTCAACCAGGTGATCTGCTGCACATCACGGTCTATGAGAATCCTGATCTCAGCATCGATGTGCGTGTCCCGGGTGAAGGCACGGTGCCGTTTCCGTTGATCGGACGTATCGCCATCCTTCCCGCCACCAGCAGTGATGCCTTGGCCCGCCTCCTGCAGGAACGGCTGGAAGCGAAATACCTCAACCGCGCCTTGGTCACCGTCACGATCAAGGAGTATGGAATCCGGCGCTTCTACGTCATGGGCGGGGTGGCCAGACCCGGAGCCTTTCCATTGAACCCGGCGATGTCTGCAACCGCCATGCGGGCGATCAGTGAGGCAGGCGGCCTGCTCGACGATGCAGACCGCCGCAACATCGCGGTCATGCGCGAGGATGGTCGCGGCGGATCAGTCGTGCTTCCCGTGCAGGTGGATGGCGAACCACCAGGCGATGTGGCGCTGCTGCCCAATGATCTGATCATGGTTTCCCGCCTTGAACGCCTCTACGTGACCGGCCAGGTCAAGCAGCCCGGCAGCGTGCCATCCAACCAGGCCAACCTGACCGTGGCGCGGGCGCTCAGTGCCGCCGGCGGCTTCGCTGCCTATGCCCGCATGTCCCAGGTGCAGTTGCTGCGTGCCGGTCAGCCGGTGCAGTCGATTGACGTCGTGGCCATCCTCGCTGGCGATGCGGCCGATCCGGTCCTCCGCCCCGGCGACATGCTGCATGTCCCCGAACGCCGGTTCTGAGCTTCTGTGAGCCGAATCGGCTTCCTGCTGCCGGCGCATTACTGCTTTTCGCGGGGCAGTGGCGTGCGTCAGGAGGCGCTGCTCAAAAGTCGAGGCTTGGTCGCACTCGGGCATCAGGTCGAATTGCTGTCGCCGTGGTCGCCGGTCGGGCACGGATCCCTCGATGTCGTACATTTCTTCTACGGCGGTTTGCAGTTGTCGGGCATCGAAGCCGTACGCCAGGCTGCACCGCGACGCCTGGTCTTCTCTACGATCATCGACTCCAACCAGGGACAAACCGCCTATCGTCTGGCCGCCTGGCTGGGCACGATCAGCAGCCGGCTGTTCAGCGTGCAGGGTGAGTTCCGTCGCCAAGCCATCCTCGCCGATGCGGTCGTGGTGCGTTCGCGGCATGAGCGGGAACGGGTCGTTCAGGGCCTGGGCATCGCTCCGGGCAAGGTGCATCTGGTACCTCTGGGCATCGATCTGGACGGCGTTGACCGCTTCCGGGCCGTGGCGCGCGGACGTGAAGGGGTCTTCCATCTCAGTGCCTTCGACCAGCCACGGAAGAACGTGCTGCGGTTGATCGCGGCGGTTGGTCCGACCGGTCTGCCGTTGACCATCGCCGGATCTTGCTCGGCGGAAACCTTGCCGGGCATCATCGCGGCGGCACGACCGTTCCCCGGTATCCGCATACGTGGATTCCTCAGCGCCGTCGAGCGCGATGAACTCTATTACCGTTCGCGGGTTTTCGCCCTGCCCAGCCTGCATGAGGGCACGGGACTGTCGGCGCTTGAAGCCGGAGCGCGCGGTTGCGGTGTGGTCATCACCAGGAACGGTGGCCCTCCCGATTATTTTGCCGGTATCGGCCATCTCGTCGATCCGTTTTCGGTGGAAGGCATCCGCGCAGCCATCCTCGCGGCGTATGACGATAGCGATCCTGGACAGGTCTCGACGCATGTCGCTGAGCGATTCAACGATCGGACCTGCGCCGCGCGTCTGCTGAACGTTTACCAGGGCTGATGGTGGTGGCGCTGCCCTGGATCCTCCTGGCGAACGTGGGCAATCGGGCACTGGCCGTCATCACGCAGTTGTTGGTCGGATTCCTGCTCGTTCCCGAGCAGATCGGCGTATTCGTCGTCGCCGCCTCGCTTGTCGGGGTCGTGTCCCCGTTCCAGTCCTCGGATCACGCCCGTCTGGCGCTCCAGGACGGACTCGATGCACCTGTCACCGCTGCGATCCTGCGCAACTGGCTGCTGCTCGGCTCCTTCCTTGGGTGCATGGTGGCGATCGTCGTCCTGCCGCTTGTTGGGCTGCATGTCGCAGTCGCCCCTCTCGCCTGCCTTGCCCCGCTCGCTCTGTTGCGGGTGATGGCCAACATGCGCGTCACCCTGCTGTCGCGCGCGGGGCGCAGCGGTGCGATCGCGGCAGCCTACGCCATCGAGGGTGGCGCCCGCAGCCTCGCCCTGGTCGGCTCGGCCCTGCTCGGTGCCGGCATGTGGAGTCTGGTTGCGGGCGAAGTGGTGGCGGTGCTCGCCTCGGTGCTTCTGCTGGCCCATCTCGAACCACGGCCGGAAGGTGGTGGTTGGCGTATGCCTCGGGGTCTGTTGCGTCGCCTGCTCATGACCCTCTGCATATCGCTGCTGGTCGGCATCGAGGTCAACTGCGCAGCCATCGCCATCGGCCAGTACGTCGGCACCGTCTCGGCAGGCAGCTTCGCCTTTGCCAACCGCATAGCTGCGCAGCTCGGCGTGCTGGTGCTGCCGCTGATCCTCCTGGAGAGCCTGCCACGTCTGTTGGCGGCGCGGGGGGATGCGACCGTGTTCCATGCCGTCTCTCGCCGCGAGATCCGGAGGCTGACCCTCATCGTCGCTCCCCTGGTCATCGTCCTGCTTTTCGCCGGTCCGCAGACGATGGTGCTGATCTGGGGCGAGCGCTGGCGTGAGGCTGCCGGCCTGCTCGGCTGGTTGGTCGCAGCGATCGCTCTGCGCTTGGGGTTCGCCCTGGCCAAGGCCCATCTGGAGTCGCTCGCGGCCTTTCCCCGCATCCTCCAGATCAGCAGCCTCGATTCGATGCTGATCCTCGCCGCGGTCCTGCTTGCCGGCCGGACCGGCCAAGCCTCGGCAGTGGTCATGGCCCTGGCCGGTGAAGCGCTGGTCATCCTCTTGATCGCCGTGGTGGTAGTCAGACGGACGATGCCCCACAAAACCCTGGAGTTGCCATGAATACCCCCCGTTGGCCGATCATCCTCTCCTTGACCTCGGTGATGGCCGGCCTGGAGGTCGAAGGTGGGTTGTGGCGGATGGGCGGGGGGGTAGCCGGCCTCGGTGTGTTGGCACGGTATCCGGCCCCCGGTCCAGGCCTGGTGGCGGTGACGCGCACGACGAGGTCTGGTCCAGATGGCGAGGCTACGCCGATCACCCTGTTCAAGGTGGTCGATCCGTCTGGGCGCACCGTCGCGTTGAGCGAACTGGGTGATGGCAAGGACCGCCTCTCCTTGGCCGTTCCTCCCGGACCAGCCGGTGTCTGGCGTGTTTCGCTGCAGGGTGGGCGCAACGGAGACCGCATTGTCCTTTCGCTGCCGGCGACGCAGGCTTGGGGGATGCGCGGCGAGATGGCCCTAGCGCCGGTTGGCGCGGGCGGCCTGGAGGGTTGGTTGTGGATCCCGTCCGGCACCCGCGAGGTGCTGATGGAGGCTATCGGCGGCGGCAGCATCGAACTCAACGATGCGGCCGGTGTTGCCCTGCCGGGTGTCGCCGAGGGTGAACGTCAGCTGTGGCGTTGGTCCGAACTGCCGGTCGGAACTGCAGTTCGCATCCGCATGTCAGCCGGCAGCAAGGCCCTGGCTGTCGATGGCATTCCTGGCCTGCTCTGTCCCGATGCCGTTGCCGCAGAGGATCTGCGAGGCGGCACCAGCGAGGCGGCCGGCCGCATCGTCATGGGTCCGCTGCAGGCCCGGGCGCGAAACTGGATGGTGGCGGCGGCGCAGCGAGACCTCGACCCACGCCTGAACTTCCCTGCCCAAGCGCCGGAGGTCATCGCCGAACCGCTCGCGGTCCTCCAGCTTTATGGCGCCTATGCACCACTCTCCGGACTACGGGCCGCTTGTGTGGCGCAGGTCACCGATCCCTCCGCTCGTGGCTTCGGCAGTCTGGGCGGTGCAACCGACCGTACCCTGCACGGTCCCGCCCTGTCCAGCTTCGATGCACTCGGTCTAGCCACAGCGGTGACCGCTGGATCGGAGTTGAATCCGGCCCACGCCAACGCCTCGCTGGTGACGCGTGCGGTGCTGCTCGCCTTCCATCACCTGTCGCGCCTGCAGGGGGACGATCTGATACGCGAGGGTGACATCGCGCGTAGCGGATATCCCATGACCCATGCGTTCTTCGTCTATCTCGGATCGCTGGCTGGTCCCTATGTTCTGCTGCGTGAATACCTCGATCCTGAAACGGAGTCGATATGGCGTGATGGCCTCATAGCGGTGGGTGATCGGCTGGCTGATCATCGCGGTTATCAGACGAATCAGATGTGGCACATCACGCTAGCCCATCTCATGGTTCATCGTGCCACCGGTGAACTGCGCTTCCGGCGCTGGTTCGAACGCCAGGTCCGCGAATTGCTGGATCGGCCTGCCATTTCGAACCGCAAGCTAGGTCAGCATCCCGCCGGCTGGTTTCTCGAGGAGTATGGCCCGGACGGTAACTACGATGCCATCTCCGGGACCTGCCTGGTCGAAGCGTGGCGCGATTATCGTGATCTTCCCGATCCCGATCCAGCCGTGCTGGCCTTGCTGCACACGGCCATCGCACGCAATCTGGAATTCAGTTCCTGTCATTGGCTGCCGCAGCCGGACGGAAGCCTCGTCGGTCCCACCGCGATGATGAGCCGCAAGGTGTTCTCGTTCGCCGATCAGGGTTGGCCCGGAACCCGGCTCGCACGTGAGATCTTCCCGTTGGCCGCGGCGCGGTGGACGCTGACGCACATGCCTGCCACCGGTAGCGGTGTGGCGACTCTCATGCCCCATCTGGTCAACAGCGACGAGTGGGCCAGGCGCGCGCTGCGTGAACTGGTTCCGCTCGGCGACAGGAAGTTCCCAACGGCTGCACGTGGCATTCCGGCGTCCTGGACCCACGAGGCGTTACGCGCTGCCCGTCTCCCGGTCGCAGCTCCGGCGGTGATCCCCTGTCGAACCGAGGCCGGACTGTGGGAACTGCCCGGACAGATCGCCTGGAAGCGGGATGGGCTTTACGGACTGGTCTTCTGGGGTGCTCCCGGATCGCCGCCGACCGCAAGCAATTGCCGCATCGGAGGCGCTCCGTCGGCATTGTGGGCCCTGGCCACCGGCACCATCCTGCTCTCCCAGCATAACACGCATTTCGAGGGGGGACCGCCAGGGAACAACGGCGTGGTGGACAGCGATGACCTCACCCATGCCTGCCTGTATGGGCGCTACGCCGATGGCCTGTGGTGGAGCGGCCGCGAGGTCGCCGACCTCGTCTGGACGGGAGGGGAGGGCGCCTTCCGCATCGGCGGTCGTTCCGCAGCAGCGCCCCGGGCGCTGGTGACCTGGGACTACGGCTTTGCCGATGGATCTTTCGTGCTTACGGCAGGAGTCGAATTGCCCGGCCTCGAGGCTCCGCTCCTCAATCTGCCTCTGCTGATGGAGGCGAAGGGGGCTGAAGTCGTGGCTGACGGTCCTGCTGCGGTGCTGTTCAAGGCTGGCACCGGCGTGGTCGGAATCAGCTGGGACTGTGGAGTCGCAGCGATGATCACGGCCCCGCTGGCAACCGGGATCGCCACGGTGACCTCGGCACCGGTGCGCTGCCTGCGCATACCGATGGTACGTTCGGGAGATGCATGGACCCAACGCGTACGTTTTGCGCCTGGTCGCTGAGCCGGGTCAGCCGCAAGCAGACGTAGCTTGGCGGCGAACCGTGCCAGCACCCGGTCGATACCGAAGGCTGATACCACCCAGATACGGGCAGCCGTCCCGGCCAGGGTCCGACGCCGGGGATCCCCGGCCAGGCTGGCGATGGCAGTCGCCAGCGCGCTCGGATCGTCGGGGGGGACCACGAGGCCGGCCGATGACGCCTGCACGACCCCTGCCAAGTCCGTGCCAACCCGGGCCGTGACCACCACCGGGCGCTCCACCGCCATGATGTTGAGCAGTTTCGAGGGCATGACCGCCTCGGCGACCGCCGCACGCTGGATCACGCAATGGATGTCGCCGGCAGAAAGGAATTCAGGCAGGTCATCGGCATCCACCAGATCGCAGAATCGGATCCGGCCAGGTGCGGTTACGGCTGCAAGCTGTTCCAGTGCGGCCCGTTCGCCCCCGGCACCGGCGATCACCACCGTCACCTGCGCAGGCAGCAGGGCGGCGGCGGTGATGAGCACGCCCAGCCCCTGCTTACGTCCGAGGTTTCCGGCGTACATGGCCACCGTCGTCTCCGGTCCCACGCCCCAGGCTGCGCGGAAGCGGTTGGGGCCGGTCCACGGACGCACACGACGATCATCGACCCAGTTGGGGAACATGCCGACCGCATGACGTCCATCGGTCTTGGCGCCAACCTGCCGACGCATCGCCGGCGAGATGGTCGTCACCAGATCGACATTGCCGAGGATCAGCCGCTCGAAAGCCAACAGCAGGCGGGCCATCGCCTGCGGCATCATGCCGAGTTCGATGGCAGCATCGATCTGGAGATCCTGCACGTGGTAGATCACCGGGACGCGCCAGCGCAGGCGCAGCCAGAGGCCGAGCAGTCCGATGAGGAAGGGCGGAGCGATGAGCACGATGGCGTCGGGTCGTTTGCGTGTACCTAGGCTGCGCCAGGCGATCGCCAGCAACCAGCTGAGATCGAGACGCATGCGCGCCAGGCAGGAGGGTGGAGGAGACGGGACATAGTGCCGTACACGTTCAACCTCCACCCCGTCCACAATCTCATCGCCACGGCCGTGGCGGTAGTCGCGCGCGGCATAGGTCTCCGGAACACGCCACCAGGGATAGTGCGGCAGGCCGGTTCGTACTGTGACCCGCCAACCCCGGCGCTGTGCCAGCCACCGGCACATGCTGGTATTGTAGAACGGGATTCCGGTCGGTTCCGGCCAGTAGTTGTGTGAATAGACGGCAAGGTCCATGGCGTGGCTTCCGCTCATGGCTGGCGGTTGACGAAGCCGCAGAGAATCGTCATCGAAATGATGCGGAGATCGAGCAGCAGCGACCAGCTGCGGATATAGTTCAGATCGTAGCCGATGCGCGCGCGCATCTCGTGGACCGAGCGGGTCTCGCCACGGGCACCGCTGATCTGGGCCAGGCCAGTGATGCCCGGTTTCACCAGGTGCCGCCGCATGAGGTCCGATATCTCGACGATGTACTGCTGGTTGTGCCGTACAGCGTGTGGCCGCGGTCCGACGATCGACATGTCGCCGAACAGGACATTGAGGAACTGAGGCAATTCATCGAGCGAGGTTCGGCGGAGGAAACGTCCGAGCGGGAAGATGCGCGGATCATCGGTGGTCGCTTGCACGAAATGGTCGGGGGAGAGATCGCCGACCTGGCTCGGCCAGGGAGGGGAGGACACGGCGATCGCACCGCGTCTGCCGAGTGGACTGCTGCCGGTAACGAGGGACGGGTCTTGAGGATGCATGCCATCGTCAGCCCCGGAGGCCTGGGGCTGGGCCTTCACGTCGGCCGTATCCAGCCTGGCCGCCGGCCTGGGCGGCACCGGCGGGCGAGGGACTCCATGGTGCATCGTACGGAACTTCAGCACATGGAACTGGCGGCCGCCGAGTCCATGACGGGGTTGGGAGAACAGCACCGGCCCAGGGCTGACCACCTTGATCGCCACGGCCACGCCAAGCATGACCGGCGTGGCGAGGAGCAGGAACAGCGAGCCTAGCGCCTTGTCTTCGATCCATTTGACAGCCAGGGCGCCATCGGACAGAGGACTGTCGCTGAGGTTGAGGACCGGTCGTCCCGCGAGTTCGCCTGCCCTCAGGCAGAACACCGGCAGGTCCGACAGATCCGGAGCGAGATGCACGGGGATGGCGAGATGCAGGGTCCAGCGCAGCACCTGCACCACCAGACCACGGTCGTCCAGGCCGCTGCAGATGAAAATGCGTTGTACGCCCAGACGCTCTGCCAGTCCGGCGCATTCATCCAACGGTGCGACCGGCAGATGGCCAGGTTCGAGAATGAGATCGTCGCTGCACAGGCCGACCACCTGCATGCCAAGGCTGGGATTGCTGGTGAGATGGCGCGAGAACGATTCGCAGCGATCGGTCGGTCCGACCAGCAGGACCCGCTGCAACAGTCCGCCATGCCGATGGCGCAGGTGCTGTCCGGTGAATGCTAAGAGACGTATCAGGCACAGTCCGATCGCTGCGATGGCCGGCCAGATGGTGAATAGCGCCTCATAGGAACTGGCTGTCGAGGCGAGCAGGGCCATGGCCAGGGAAATCAGCACGGCCACCACCGCCAGTGCCCACAGCGCCTGCAGGCAGGAACGCAGGGGGCCGCGCAACACCGACGAACCATAGGCGCCGCAGAGTGGGAAGATCAGGGCTGCGGTCGGCAGCATGGCGAGGGCGAGTCCGGGGATAATGCCGGCATCAGGTCCAGCACCGATGGTTCCGCACAGCAGCAGGGCGCCTGCCACCACAAGAGGATCGGCAACCGTCAGCATGAGACGCAGCCGGTCGACCGGCCGGACAATGGCGAGCGAGCAGGAATGCATGCAGGAAGGACTGAGGTTCAGGGGATCCGCAGACGCCTACGTCGCGGCCATCTCAAGACTGCGGATGGAGCGGAATTCATTCCAGTATTCCGCTGGCATATCGAGGGCGAACTTCAGGGCGCCATCGGCTCCGGCATGCTGTGGTTCCGCGACTGTGATCACGTGACCACCGCCATACTCCTCAAGGGCCTGTTCAATGGCCAAACCGAGCCCCCTGATCACCGAACCGCCACCGCCGAGGAGGATATGCGAGCGCATCTTCTCCTGGTACTCGGGGTCGTACGTGGCGATCAGCTCCTGCAGCGCCGTGACCGTAGGTGGAACCAGGGTGTAGCAGGCTTTGAACACCAGTTCGGTGATGTCGAATTGCTGCGGTCTCCCTGCCACGGGCATGCTGACGATGGCCGGATCCATGCGTTTCGAGACCGAGGAATATTTCTCCTTGAAGGCCCGGATCATATTGATCGAGAATTGCGCCTCGGGGTAGGCTTCCCTCACCAGGCGGGCCAGCTCCTGATCGATCGAATCGCCAGCGATCTCGTGGGTGCGCTGATCCTCGGCCTTGGGCATGGTACCATGCAACCGGCACAGATCGGTGGTGCCGGCCCCGCAATCAATGACCAGGGTGTCATCGATGAAGTCGAGACCGTAGGCCACCGCATAGGGTTCCGAGCAGATGATCACCGAATCGATGCACTCGTCCACCGCCTCAAGGATGGTCGCCCGGCCCTCCATCGACGCCTCGGCGGGTGCCCCGATCATGCCGTAAATGGTGGAACCATGGGGTATTCTCGCGATCTGGATGACATGATGAAGGAGGTCTTTGATAGCCTTCTTGCGTCTGGCATCGTCCTGGGCCCCGCGACGTTTAACGGATGATCCGGCCATGGGACGGCAGAGCTCAAGGGACAGGCGGCCATCGAGGGCCTCCTTGCCGTAGATGATGTCGCGGCCGCCGAAGTGTTTCTTCGCTACGTGATCACGGGGATAGCCGACGTACGACCAGATCGTCTCGCGTTGACCGGTGGAGGTTGCTATCGACGTGCGGCTGGTGCCGAGGTCGATGCCGATAAAGACGAGGTCGGACATGGGTTTCCCCTCAGTTCTTGCGTGAGATACCGTTGGAACACGCTGTACCGTTTTATCAGGCGCAAGGCGATGGGGTGATCACCCTACCGTTGGGGAATCTCTCCATCCGTCCTGGTAACGCCCCATCAGAGAATTACCCCGAATGCAGTGAATGGAACTGTGTTACGATGCACATATGGACAACACACCCTCTGGATTTCACGATGATCTGCCAGCCGGTTCCTGCCAGCATGGCACATCCGAATACGAACCGACCTCGGATGCCCAGATCGTCGGAGCCTACTTCCGCTATGTCGATCAGGGATCGGTTCCCGGACATGAACTCAGGAACTGGCTCGATACAGAACGACGGCTCCAGGAGGAGCGCCGGCTGGACCGTCGGGTCACCTGATCTCGTAGATCTCGCGGAGTTTCCCCAGACGGGTCGAATCCTGCGACTAGCGGGATTCCTATGCTGGTGCCCAAGATAGGAATTGAACCGAAGCGAGGTACCGCCGTAGGCGGTAGAACGCCACCTGCGTGGCGTTCGGCCGAGAGTACCGACCGCCGCCCGGCGGTCGGAGGTAGCGGGAATCCTGTCTTGGGCGCCAACAGTAAACCCCGGCGCTGTGGCCGGGGTTATTCGTTGATGCCCAAGATGGGAATTGAACCGAAGCGAGGTACCGCCTGTGGCGGTAGAACGCCACCTGCGTGGCGTTCGGCCGAGCGTACCGACCGCCGTCCCGGCGGTCGGAGGTAGCGGGATTCCTGTGTTGGGCGCCAACAGTAAACCCCGGCGCTGTGGCCGGGGTTTGCTGCTGGTGCCCAAGATAGGAATTGAACCTACGACCTTCGCATTACGAATGCGCTGCTCTACCGCTGAGCTACTCGGGCCTCCGGGGTGGGCCTTGTATGCTCCACCCGGTTCAGGGCAAGTGGCTGTCTAGGGGACGCCAACCTCGACCTTGCCGTCCTGGATGCGTACCTGGTAGCAGGCGGCCTGCGCCCCTGAGGGGCCCATGGTGCAGTGCCCGTCGTCGAGACTGAACGCCCAGGCGTGGGCTGGGCAGACGATGCAGTCGTCCTGCAAGTAGCCCGAGGCCAGGGACACCCCGGCATGCGGACAGGCGTCCTTGAGAGCACGGAATCGGTCTCCGGTACGGAACACCGCGATCCGGCGGGCGCCGATGTTTACCACGCGTCCTTGCCCGTCCTTCCACTCCTCGGGCAGGCCGACCTGGCTCCAGCGCAGATCATCGCTCATGGGGTGAGTCCTTCCCGTTGCAGTGCAAAATGCTGGTCGGCGACGTCACCCACGCTGTCGCTGCGGGTATGCGTGCCGACCGAAGCGGTACGTTGTTCGGAGGCCTGGGCGATCAGCGAACTGACCAGGAGCAGGTTCTGCAGTTCCCAGCCGGCCGGGGTGCGCAGGAAGCCGCCAGCCTGGTGGCCCATCCAGAAGGCGATGCTGCGGCGCGCCACCGCCAAATCACGGGCGCTGCGTTCGATGCCGACACTGCGCCACATCAGTGAGCGCAGGGATCCGACAAGGTCGGCGACGTCGAGGTTTTCGACTACCGGGGCACGGTGCTCGGCCCGCAGCAAGGGGGGAGGTAGGCAGTCGGATGCTGCGCCTGCACCGGCAGCAAGGCCGACCACGACACCTTCCAGCAGGCTGTTCGAGGCCAGGCGATTAGCTCCATGCAAGCCGGTGCAGCCGACCTCGCCTGCTGCGTAGAGGCCGGACAACGTGGTGCGTCCGGAAGCGTCGGACACTACGCCGCCGCAATGATAGTGGGCGCTGGGATGGACCGGCATCCAGGCCTGGGCGATATCGATGCCGAAACGCGAACAGGCCAGGTGGATGGTCGGGAAACGTTCGCGCAGGAAGCTGCTGCCGAGGTGGGTCGCATCCAGCCAGACGTGCGGGAAGCCGGTACGCCGGATCTCGGCGACGATGGCGCGGGTAACGACGTCGCGCGGTGCCAGTTCGGCATCGGGATGGTAGCGCGGCATGAAGCGCTCGCCGTCAGCATTCTTCAGCAAGGCCCCCTCACCGCGCATCGCTTCGGTGACAAGCAGGCGTCCAGCTCCGGCCACGTACAGGGTGGTCGGATGGAATTGCATGAATTCCAGATCGGCGAGCACGGCTCCGGCCCGGTAGGCCATCGCCAGACCGTCGCCGGTTGCGAGGGGGGGATTGGTCGTCTCGCGCCAGGCCATTCCGCAGCCGCCGGTGGCCAGGATGGTGGCCCCGGCCCGCACGGCGTACACCTCGTCGCGGTGACCGTAGGTCGCACCACCGATGCGGCCATCGCGATCGAGCAGGTCGATGGCGAAGGCCTGTTCGATGATGGTCACACGCGGGTCGGCGCGCACGGCCGCGACGAGGGCGCGGGCGATCTCGGCCCCGGTGGCATCGCCATGCGCGTGCAGGATGCGGCGCGCGCTGTGACCACCTTCGCGGGTCAGTTGCGGCAGGCCATCGTTCCCGGCATCGAAGCGGCAACCGGCCTGGCGCAGGAAATCCATGCCCGCTTCGGCCTGGCCAATGATGCGGCGTACGGCCGGTTCGTGGCACAGCCCAGCCCCGGCGGCGAGAGTGTCGCGGACATGCAACTCGACTGCGTCCTCGGCTGATCGCTCGACCGTCGAGAGGACGGCGGCGACGCCACCCTGGGCCCAGGCCGTGTTGCTGATCTGCAATTCGCCTTTGCATAGCAGCAGGACTTCACGCCCCGCATGCGCGGCGGCCAAGGCTGCGGACAGGCCGGCGATGCCGCCGCCAATGACCAGCACTTCGGTCTCCAGGCCGGGTCGCCGACGTGGATCGAAGCCGACCAGATGGCGCGGCGTGGTCGGTCCACGGGCGAGGGTGGTGCGCAACATGGCCGGCAGGATAGGCATGAAGCCGGGGATGGCTATGGGAACAGGGAGCGGGCAGCGGTAGCGAAGACATCGCCACGGTGGTCGAAGCCGCGAAACATGTCAAATGAGGCGCAGGCGGGCGACAGCAGGACGGTACCGTGGCCGGGCAGGCTGTTGGCGGCGAGACGCACCGCCGCTTCCATGTTTGCGGCCAGATGGGGCGTGACCCCGTGCCGGAGGAGGGCGGCCTGGAGGCGCGGCGCCATCTGGCCGATCAGTACCGGCCGGGCGCCACGGGCGGCCACGGCCTCGGCCAGGTTGCTGAAATCGGCACCTTTGTCACTGCCGCCGAGGATGATGGCGAGCGGGCCGTCGAACGAGGTGAGGGCCGCCATCGCGGCATCGGGCATGGTCGCAATCGAATCATCGACAAAGGTGAGGCCGGATCGCTGATGCACCGTACGCAAACGGTGCGGCAGCGGTTCAGCCCGACGCAGGCGTTCGGCAAGGGCGGGGTGATCGACGCCAAGGTACTGCGCCACGGCCAGGGCGAGGGCGGCGTTGGCGCGGTTGTGCGGTCCGGGGACCAGCAGATCCGATGCCGCCGGTTCGTGGGCCGGCGGCAGCAGGTGCAGCCCGTGCGGCAGCAGGTCGGCGGCCTGTGGGGCGCAGGCGACAACCGTGGCCCAGCGTAACAGGTCAAGCTTGGCGGCGTGGTAGTGCGCCAGGTCGGGATGCCAGTCGAGGTGATCGCTGGTCAGCAGGGTGAGGATGGCGGCGTCGAAGCGGGGCGCGGCTTCTCGCAGATACCACAACTGGAAGCTGGACAGTTCGCACACCAGGTCGGCCTGGGGATCCTCCATCACGGCTTCGCACAGCGGGCGCCACGAGTTGCCGGCGACCTTCCAGCCGAGCAGCGCCCCGGCGAGCATCGCCGTGGTGCTTTTTCCCTTCGTCCCGGTCACGCCGATGCGGCGGCCGCGATGCCGGGCGAGGGCGAGGGCTTCGGGGCTGGCGATCGGTGGATGCTGCGCCGGCCAAGCGCGCGGTGGAATGGCGGGCGAAGGAACGACGAGATCAGCTTGGCCGAAGGCCGGATGGGTGGCGTCGCCGACCAGGCAGGTGAAGCCTTCGTGCTGGGCGCTGGCGCCATCCACGCCGCACTGTTCCGCCGGTTTGGCGTCGAGGATGGTCACCCGGGCGCCTTCGGCCCGACACATCCGGGCGGCGGCCAGGCCGCCGCCATGGCGACCCAATCCCCACACCAGGACGCTGACGCCAGCGAGCGGTATCAATGCCGCCGCTTCCGATGCTGCTGCCGGAACCACCAGACGAATCCGACGATCAGCGGGCCGAAGGCCAGGCTCAGGCACAGGAAGAACGGCCAATGAGCACCCTGCTGCGGGAACGGCAGTTGCACGTTCATGGCGAAGAAGCCGCTGACCAGGGCAGGCCACAGCACCGCCAGCATGATCATGGTCATGCGCTTCATCTGCTGATTGACGTTGTTGTTGATCAGGCCCAGCGTCGCGTCGAGCAGGAAGGCGATCTTGCCGGCGGTGTAGCTGGCATGATCGGCGAGCGAGGTGATGTCGTTGCGTACCGCACGGATGCGCGAGCGGCCTTCAGGGCACCACTCGGTGCTGGCCGATTCGCTGAAATGTAGCAGGCGGTTCTTGTCGACCAGGGACTCGCGGATCTTGCCGCTGATGTTGCCACAGTGGCCAAGCTTGTAGAGCACGCGCTCGAGGTCGGTGTCGGCAGGCAGTCCACGGCGGCGGAAGATCTGCTGCTGAATGCGTTCGAGTTCGAGGGACACCAGTTCGAGCATGTCAGCCAGACGTTCGACAGTGGTCTCGAGCAAGCTGATGAATACGAGTTCGGCGGTGTTGGCGTCCGATTTGGCGGCCCGCATCGTATAGGTGCGGAAGCTCCACGGCTCGGCGTAGCGCAGGGTTACCAGGCACGAACGGGAGAGGATGAAGGTGACAGGCGTGCTCTCTGGCTGCTCGGTCTCGGTCTTTACCAGGAGCGTTGCTGTCATGTACACCGCACCGCCTTCACGGTAGAGCCGGCTGCTCGCTTCGATCTCCTGCATCTCCGCCCGCGTCGGCATGTCGAGGTGCAGGCTGGACTCGACCAGCTTCTCCTCGTCGGCGGTGATGTCGATGCAGTCGATCCAGATCGCTTCCGACGGGATCTCGCTGCCGGTGACCTCGCGGCGCACCAGCCCTTTCTCCCCGGTGACCCAGGCCACGATCATGCGGCGGCACTCTGCCGAGGTATGGCCCCAGGAGCAAGCTCCTTGCTGCCTCGGGCAGGTCGGCGATCCTCTGGGCATGCGGAACTGCGCCGTCCTGATCCTGGCCGTTCTGCTGGTCGGCTGCAGCTCTGGAGGAGTCCCCAGAGCACCTGGCACGGAGGCCGTGGTGGTGGCCTTTGCCGATGATTTCCACAGCGGGTTGATGCTGGAACGTACCTTGTTTCCCATGGATCTCGTTCCGGCGGCGGCCCCCAGTCCGGCGGCGGCCCCCTGGATCGTGGTCCATTTCGGTGAACGTCGCTGGATCACAGGCGAAGCTGATGGCTGTGCCGATGCCCTTCGCTTGGCGATACTCTCGGGAGAGGGGGGAGTTCAGATCGACGCCGTGGGTGGATGGCGACACCGGCGAGGCGGAACCGATCCCCGTCAGGTCCGCGTGTGGACCTTCCCGCTTTCTGCGGCAGGACACGCATCTTTGATCACCTGCCTGCGTAGTTGGATCGACACGACAGGACGGCCGCGCGTCCTGGGACCCGGTGCAGGCTGGCATGGCTCCTGTCACCCGTGGTCCTTGGGTCGAAATTGCCACGATTTCACGGCCAGTCTGCTGGTGGCCGGTGGCGTGGAGGTCGAAACGGGGGTCATCATGCAGGCTGATCCCCTGCGCCAGGCCTTGGACCGGGCCTGGCAGAAGCATGACCAGGCGATGGATCTGGTGGGGCGCCGCTAGCTGGTTGCGGTCCTCTGCTGAAGCGCGTAGCATCAATCTAACCTCTTCCAGGAGTATCTGTGGCCAAGATGAAGTTCGCCTACGCCGCCCGCGATTCCGCCGGCAAGGACGTCAAGGGTCAGATCGAGGCCGAGAACGAGGCCGAAGCCAATACCAAACTGAAGGGGCAGAACCTGGTGGTGACCGGGCTGAAGCGCCTGGACATCAAGCCCTCTGGTTTCATGTCCCTCGGTGCCGTTTCGCGCAAGGCGAACACCGCTGAGCTGGCCCTCTTCACCCGCCAGATGGCGACGATGATCGGGGCCGGCATCCCGTTGCTTGAAGCCTTCGAGATCCTGGCCGAGCAGACCATGGACCAGAACAAAGGCTTCGGCATGGGGCTGCAGGAGTGCGCCGACATGGTGCGCGGCGGTACCGAGCTGTCCGAGGCGATGGCGCGCTTCCCGCGCATCTTCCCAGACATCTACATCAACATGGTGAAGGCCGGCGAAGCGTCGGGCCAGCTCGACGTCATCCTTGATCGCTTGGCTGACTTCCTTGAAGCCAACGAGTCGCTGAAGCGCGAGATCAAGTCGGCAATGACCTATCCGGTCATCTCGCTGCTCATGGTGCTGGGCATCACCTACTACTTGCTGGTATTCGTGGTCCCGAAGTTCGAGGGTATGTTCAAGAGCCTCAACGCCAAGCTGCCGGGTGTCACGATCTTCGTGCTCGAGTGCTCCAAATTCCTGCAAGAGCAATGGTATATCATCCTCGGGATCGGGATAGCCGTGTTCATCGGCTACAAGATGGCCATGACCAGTCGTGAATTCCGCCGCTTGAAGGATACGGTGATGCTGAAGGCGCCGGTCTTCGGCCCGCTCGGCCAGAAGGTCGCCATCAGCCGCTTCGCCCGTACGTTGTCCACCCTGCTCTCGTCTGGCGTGCCTCTGCTTGCCGCCCTTGAGATCGTAGCCTCGACCTCGGGTAACGCGGTGCTTGAGGATACCCTGCTGCAGACCCGCGACACGGTGAAGCGCGGCGAGTCGATCACCGCCCATCTGCAGAAGGCCTGGGTATTCCCCCCGATGGTCGTGCGCATGATCGGCATCGGCGAGAAGTCCGGCGCCCTGGAACAACTGCTGTCCAAGATCTCGGACTTCTACGACGAGCAGATCCACGCCACGGTGAAGTCGCTGACCTCGTTGATCGAACCGCTTATGCTCGGCATCATGGGCACGATCGTCGGTACGATCGTCATCGCGATCTTCTACCCGATCCTGGAACTGCAGAAGACGTTGTCTTAGTTTGCATCAGGGGCTTCGCCCCTACGGCCTTCGGCCTACCCCCGGGCTTTGTCGCAGCTCGATTCCGTCGGCAGGCCTCCGGAATCGTGGCGGCATCGGCTTCGCCGATTGTATGCCGCCACCACTGCTCGGCGCCCGCCCCATCGCGCGCGATGGGGCCCCAGGGTATAACTCTTTACTCGCGGCCGTAGTGCTCGTTTACGGCGGTGAACAGGCCGGTGGCGACGATGATGACAGCCAGCGTGGCCAGGGCGCGCCACAGGACGTCGCCGGCCATGCGGTCCCAGATCGCCAGCAGGGCGAGCATGGTGCATACGCACAACGACAGGGTGATGATGGCGAAGGCGATCTTGCGCGCGATCTCGGGGCGGATGACGCCACGGCGGTGGGTGGATCTGGTGACGGGAATCGAAGGTTCGTTCATGTGGGCTCCGTTTGAGGGGTGGTTGCGAACGTGGGAAGTGTAGCGATCAGGATGCCGATGCCCAATCCGGCGAGATGGGCGATCGGCACGGGCTGCCAGGTCGCAGCGGTGGCGAACAGCGCCTCGTGGGTGGACAGTTCGTAGAGGATCTTGAGGCCCAGGCCGGCCAGCAGACCTCCCGCGATGATGCGGTCGAGGTCATCCCTGGCCGAGCGCCAGGTGCAGACGGCCCCCGCCGCAGCCAGGGCGCAGGCCACACCGGACAGACCACGGAAGGGGATCGGTCCGTGGAACTGATGGACGGCCAGGGGGATCAGGACCAGGGCAGCGAGCAGGGTGAAGCGGATGCGTCCCGGCCAGCGCGTCTCAGCCCACCAACCCAGGATGGCTACCGCCAAACCGTCCCACAGCGCATGATTGGCGTCCCAGTGCGCGAGTTGACAGGTTGCCAGTCGCCAGTCGGCAGCACCTGGCTCCCAACCGAGGAGGTTGCCAAGGCTGGGCAGCACCATTCCCGCGGCGGCGGCCGCGAGGATGGCCAGGGTCAGCCACGGCAGGGTCAGGCGCACCGGCGGCGCCTCGCCACCAGCACTCCGATTGCGCCGCCAAGGACCAGCACCAGCGAGGGATCGAGGGCGCCACCACCACCGCCGCGATTGCCGTCCAGGGCGATATCGAAGCGTCGTTGCGGCTGGGCCTGGGCAGGCATGGGTTGGGGCTGGTTCGGCAGGTTGGTCATCGGTTGCGGCTGTGCAGTCGGCACCCGATCGTCGCGCCGCTCGGGCAGGTTGGCCAATTCGCCAGGCCGGTTCTGGGCCGCCTTGTCGCGCAATTGGGCCAGTTCGGTGCGTACCTTCTCCAACGCCTGGCGGTCCTTGGCGAAGCGCGTGGCATTGCGCCGTTCAAGAGCCCAGCGCTTGAACTCGGCGTCGTTCTCCAGCACCAGGAACGAGGTGTATTCACTGACGATCGAATAGCCCTCGCCCAGCCGCACGATCTCCGGGATGACGCCCGAGCGGTCGCCGGCGCGGTCGGCGGTGCGTTGCAGATCCTGGATGCGGTGCCACGCCCACATGCGTTCGACGGCCGGCTGACTGCCATCCGCCGGGAAATCGACAGCCGAGGTCGCGTGCACCTCGCGGCCGAGGATCGTCCCGTCGAGGGCGACCTGGGCCTGACCGCTGCCCTTGTAGCGGCCATAGACACGCAGCGGGGTGCCGTGGTAGAGGTCAGGCAGACGAGCCGGCACGAGGTCATAGACCTCGATGCCGTTGAACGACAGCTTGAGGTCGCGCGCCACCGGCTTCTCCAGCTTGCGCTTGAAGGCCTTGGCCTGGCGCTGGAAGTCATCGCCATGCGAGATGAAGGCGGACAGTCCGCCGGTCTCGCCGGCCAACTGGTCGAGCAGCGGCCGGTTCACATCATTGCCGATGCCGATGCAGAACACCCGGGCATTCCTCGGCCGTTCGCCGATCAGACGCATCAGTTCGGCGCGTTCGCGCTGCTCGGTCAGACCGTCGGAGAGGATGATCACATTCAGCATGCGATCACGGTCCGCGTAACTGTAGGCCAGGCGCATCGCCGGGGCGAGGATGGTGCCGCCACGGGCATCCTGCCGTTCGAGGAAGGCGCGGGCCTGGGTCAGGGCGTTGGCGTCTGCTGGGGTCAACTGGCCAAAGACGCGCTTCGCCTCGGCGTTGAAGGTGATCACCTCGCAGCGGTCCTCGGGAGCCAGCGCATCGACGAAGGCGGCCAGCGAGCGTTTGGACACCGCCAGCTTGCGGTCATCGGCCATGCTGCCGCTGACATCGAGCAGGAAGACATGGTCCTGCGGCGGGCTCTGCGCGGCGGCATCCTCGCCAGCGGTCAGGGTGAGCAGGAAATGCCCATCTCCGCTGCTGTCCTTGGCGGCGACCAGATCGACGCCGGTGCGTGGCCGTTCCGTGCGGTAGGCGATGACGACATCGCGGCCCAGGTCGCCGTCGCGCACCTCCAGGCTGCCTTCGCGCACGCCCGCGTCGGGTGCGGTGAACACGAGATCCTTGGCGTGGCTCGGACTGGCGATCTCGGCGATGGGTATCAGCGAGCGGGCGGCGAAGGTGAAGCCGAGCGTGCCGGCCGTGCTGTTGCCGTTGGCGACCCGCCCGTCCGCCATTGCCAGCGGATAGACATAGGTCGCCCAGTCGTGGTCGATGTCCAGTTCCTGCTGATAGGTGATCTCGATGCGCTGCTCGGCGCGCGCGGCGATCGGAAAGATGCGCAGGTCGAAGGTCTTGTGGTCGCTCTGCTCCAGCAGACCGGGGTCCTTCCGGGTCTGCTTGTAGCTTTCGTAGATCTGCCGGGCGCGCTGCTTTTCGACCACCTCGCCGACCATCTCGACACCGCCGATCCACATCGAGAAGTTGGAGACCGAGGCGGCCTTCGGCACCGGGAAGGTCCAGAGCGCCTCGATCGTGCGATCCTCGCGGTTGCGGAAGACCTGGGTGACGCGGGTGGTGGCGATGCTGTGATCGACCGTCACCTCGACGCGATGATCGACGATGTCGAGCATGCCGCCGAGCCCGCCATCGGCGATGATCGAGGCGGCGGCCTGGGCATTGCCGATCAGGCAGGCGGTGGCGAGGACGGGGACGAGGCGGGAGAGTTTGGGCATGGTGGGTTTCCTGCCTGCCTAGTGCGTCACCTGTGCCATGTGCTTTGTTTAGATATGACAATGGGTTACGACGACATTGGCAGTGCTGAGAATCATATATTGTAGTAATGTGATTCAAAAAATGTACCATTTGGCATGGCGACATGGACCGCTGCCGATCGCGCCCAGGCCGCCGACCTGGTCGCCCTGACCTGGGCCAATCCCTTCACTCCGCAGCGTATGCAGTTGGAGCGCAGACTGCTTGGCCAGCCGCCGCCGTCTGCCGATGCGGTCTGGCACCCGCAGGCGGACGCGGACGACGAGCGTTTCGCACGACTCGCACGCCTTGCCGAGAACCTGCTGGCCCGCGCCCCGGCCCGGGCCGTCGAGCGCGATGGCCTGCTGGTCTATGCCCTCTACTACCGTTTCATCGAGCGACTCGATCGCCTCGCCCGGGCCGAACCAGGAGCGGAGATCGGCTGGTTCAGCGAGTTCGCTGCGGCCCAGCACGAACTGTCCGGCCAGGCCATGCCGCGCCCGGACCTGGAACATCTGCTCGCCTGCCTGTTGCAGGTGCGGCGCACCTTCGCTGCGATCTTCGCGCAACTGGTTGGCGCCTCGGCCCCGATGGCCCGCCTGCGCGCGGCCTGCTGGCAGGCGGTCTTCGGCGCTGATCTGCAGCGCTACCGACGCTGCCTATGGGAGCGCATGCGTGACTTCCCGGCCCTGGTCTGCGGGCCATCCGGAACCGGCAAGGAACTGGTCGCACGGGTGATCGGCGGCAGCGGCTATCTGCCTGTCGATGGCCGACGCGACCGTCTGGGCGGGGTGGCAGGGGCGTCCTGGCTGCCGCTGTCGATCAGCGCGTTGCCTGCGACCCTGGTCGAGGCCGAGCTGTTCGGCCATCGGCGCGGCGCCTTCACTGGCGCGGCCGAGGAGCGCGCCGGCTGGCTGGAGGTCTGCCCGGCGCATGGCTGTGTCTTCCTGGACGAGATCGGCGAAGTCGATCCGGCAGTGCAGGTCAAGTTGCTGCGCGTGCTGCAGACCAGGCGTTTTGCGCGGGTCGGCGAGCACGCCGAGCGCGTCTTCGCCGGCCGCCTGGTCGCCGCGACCAACCGTGATCTCGCTGCCGAGATCGATGCCGGCCGCTTCCGCGCCGATGTGTACTATCGACTGTGCGCCACCCAGGTGACGACGCCGGCGCTGCGCGAGCTGCTCGACGCCGACGCTGGAGAACTTGACCGCCTGGCCCTGGCCCTGGCCGAGCGCATCGTCGGTCCGGCTGAGGCGGCCAGTGTGGCGGAGGAAGGAACGACCTGGATCCGCCGCAATCTGGGCGAGGACTATGCGTGGCCGGGCAACGTCCGCGAACTGGAGCAATGCCTGCGCAATCTGCTGGTGCGTGGCGCGTATCATCCCGCCACTGCCGGCGAGGATTTCGCGACGACCATCCGCGAGGGCCGGCTGACCGCCGATGAACTGCTCGATCGTTATTGCGCCCAGGAGTCGCGGCGTGCGGGCGGCTGGCGTGCTGCAGGCCGTCGGCTGGGCATCGACTGGCGCACCGTCAAGCTGCGCGCCCTGCGCTCAGGCGCGGTTGGCGAC
>JFJP01021638.1_pt1 | contig 48654 bp, 41 predicted proteins | sample 431651 | NCBI WGS metagenome assembly JFJP01 (sample SAMN02602958, study PRJNA72255) | Microbial mat metagenome, whole genome shotgun sequencing project. | biome: fresh water; feature: sink hole; material: water; isolation source: purple microbial (photo- and chemosynthetic) mats found in... | reverse complement strand
CGGACGACTTTTTCTACTGTTTTTAAATTTAGTTTTTCCATGCCCTAAAATATATCAATGCGTGCCATATTTGTGGCGCGACTTAATAGTAACCGCGAAAAGATACTGTTTTGCCATGGTAGGCCCCTTTGAAAGTAGTTAGTATCGTGAAGGGAAACTGCTCCGGTCACGATGTAAAGATATGAATCAAAAGGGTTCCGTATGGTACGCGGAAGAAAAGATGTGATGCCAAATTGGCAACGAATAGGCACACTGATTGGTATAAGATCGTTCTGGTTACTGAGAAAGCAGGTTGATTAGTTCCCGAAGCGAAGGGAGCACGATCGCAGCTCCGGCTTTTTTCAGTTGACTTTCCTGATGAGTGGTCAATACACCCACGGGCATCATATTCGCCGCCACTGCCGCTTCGATACCCGTGGGGGAATCTTCCACAACAATAACCGATTCGAACTGATAGGGCGAGAGAAAGAGCTCTTTCGCCACTTCGAGAAAGAGATCCGGTGCTGGTTTGGGGGTGACGACAGTTTCGTAGCCGCGAACAACCGATGGCGCACATGGACACTGTTCGAGCGTCTTGCGAATAAACGCCGAAGGAGCATTACTTCCTACGCCAAAAGGAATATTCCGCGTGGTGAGCAGCTGAAAGAGTTCGTTGACCCCTTCAAAAAGTGGGGGCAGTTCACCGGAAAGAAGAATCCGAAGTTTTGCTTCGGCCAGATCCTCCGCGCGCCCGTCGTGTTGTTCCAATGAACAGAGATATTCGGCGATTTTTAGCGAGGATCGACCGGTAAGTTCAGAACGATTGTTCACCGGCGGGTAGTTTCCAAAGAGAACCTTGTACGCTTCGTTCCATGCCTGTGAATGGGTGGCGAGACTGTCGGTGAGCACCCCGTCGAAATCGAAAATCACACCGGAAAGTTTGTGGAACATGGGGAATCCTTTCAGGGACGATTCAACGATAGAACGACTCATAGATTCAATGCAGTTTCGATGTGTCGTTGTATCATTGTTTCTCTGCGTCGTTATTCAAAAATTCGTTTTAGATAGGCGTTGAGGAACTTTCCATCCGGGTCGATTTTCCGGCGAAGGGCGATAAATTCATCCCAGCGAGGGAACAGCGGTTTCAGTTCTGCTGAACCGGATTTAAATCGTTTAGCCCAGTGAGGACGGCCGCCATGTTTCAGGAAAATCTCTTCGACTTTTTCGAACGCGTGGTAGCGGTCAGCTTCGTGAGCGATTCGGCTAACGCATCCGATGGTCACCGTGTCTTCTTCGCAGGCGTAGGACAACCAAGCGGAATCTTTTTTGATAAATCGAACATCCATAGGGATATGCGCATACGCTTTGTTCGAGTTGCTGTTGAGTTCAGTTTTCAGTTCCGCAAAAAGCGCATCGAATCGCGAAAAGGGGATCGTCCACTCGGCCAGTTCCAGCGTGGAACCGCGGGACTTAGTCACAGTTGCTCCGTAGAGCGTTCCGTAGGTGGCGGTTTTGGCTGAGAAAAAGAGCGATTTCAGGATTTTATTCGCCAATGCGGTAAACTGGGGGAACTGGGGCGTAAATTTGTAGAGAATCCGCGAAAACGTTCGGCGGTGTTTGCTGAATTCCGGCGCGGGAATACGTTCCGGCGATTGACCTTCGGGGAGGAGATTCCCGCGAATTACATATCCGAAATCGGTGTGAGGAAGCCAGAGTACGCGCAGAAATTCGTTCTTTTCAAACTCTTCTTTCCACGTTTTCAGCCAGATCGAATCACTGACCGGCTCTTCACGAACCTGAAGATTATAGATCGGCACACAGCGGAATGTCACCGCGGTAATCACGCCAAGCACACCCACAGAGAGGCGATATGCGCCTATCTCTTTGTCATTTTCGGTGACTGTCGCGATAGATCCGTCGGGATGAATAACTGTCATGGCGATAATATAGTCCGCCATGATTTTCCCTTCCCGCCCTGTTCCGTGAGTTCCCGTGGTGATCGCGCCACCGACAGATATACAGTCAATATCGGGAAGGCAAGGGATTGCACACCCTTTGGATTCTACGAATTTGATTAGATCAGAAAGCAACATGCCGCATTCAACGGTCACTTCGCGGGAAGATTCATCGAACGATCGGATGGCGGTCATTTTTTCTAAGGAGATCAGTGTGTCAGTTCCGGCGATAATGTCCGCCGATGAACGGCCTGTTCCGATCACGCGCACTGATCGCGTGGTTTTAACAATCTGAGCCGTCTCGGTGTCGGAAGTTGGTGTAACAAGTGAGTTGTAGGGGTGTTGTATATTTTCGTTCCAGCTTTTCCAAATCCCCGCAATTGTCATCTTTTTCTCCTCGTTTAGTATATAGGAAGAAAATACCTTACGACCGCCGATTCTGTATGTGAGAATTAGTTAAAGCGACCAAGTTCTGCGAAAGAATACGTTAGGACGTTGTGTGAAGTTTCGTATTGCCGATTACTATTTCGCACATTTCCCGTAATGATGATTTGTTGCGACCAACATAATTGCGATCACGTCCGCTTCTGTTGGGGTCGGTTCGTATCGTGCGATTACAAATCCGGCAGACTGTAGTTTGTCGATTATAACTCGAGGTGCAATTCCTTGATCGCGAAGATCATGTATTTCCATTGAAATTACTTTTATAGATTGCAATTCTTCACAACTCATTGATTCGATAATCTCATATTCTGTTCCTTCGCAGTCGATTTTCAGGAAATCTATATGTGATAATCCATTTTGAGTTTTGAAATCTGCAAACGTTAGAAGTTGGACTTCCTCAGTTTCATTGTATTTAGTGCCAGCAGATCGCTCGATTACTGACGAGAAAAGTGAATGATTACAGCTCAGACTCAGTGAAATTGGTACTTTTTTTGATTCTTTCGCAATGCCATAAGGAAGAACTACAATTGACTCAATGTTGTTGGCGTGTAACGTATTGATAATTGTTTGTCTGTTTGAACGAACCGGCTCTAATGCAAAAATTTGACTCTGTGGTCCAGAAAAGTGCTTTGCAAATAGTGAGAAAAATCCTTTGTGGGCACCAATATCAACAATTATTACATTTTCAAAGAACGGGAAATAGGTTCCGTAACACTTTTCCAAAAAGATCGCATTTAGAATATTTGCATCTTCTGTGGCGAGTTTGGGAAGTTTGAGAGAGTGGTTTGTACAAATGCGCTTCGATTGTTTTTGCAATTTTTGTGTGACGTATAGATTGATTAGTACACGAAAAGGATTCATATGCGCCTACTTGTTGAATTAAGGAGTAACTTACTATAATATAACTTGTTAGATTTGTGTATAGGGTCTATTGATCGCGTTAGATTGAATATCTGAGGAAATATGTGATTACAACAGCAAAAAAAGCTGTTGTTAACAAAAATGCCACCCCATTTCTGAGGTGGCATTCTAATCAGGATACGTTTTGATTACTGAATCATAAGCGTTTTAACGAGAGATCCCGATTTGGTCTGAACTCGCGCTGCCACAACTCCGGAGGCCAACCCGAGACGTGAAAGCCCAAAGGTCTGCACACCTGCATTGATTGCGGTTGACGAGAGTTCATAGAGTTTACGACCGTTCAGTGCGAACAGTTGCACGGTGAACGGACCTGCTTCGGGAAGAGTCAGTGCGAGCGATTCGCGATGAATTGCCACGCCGAGTGCTGTTGCTGATCCCGCTGTTTTCAGCAGTGATACAGGCGTGAATTCACCGATCAGATAGAGTCCCGCAATTTCGATCGTTCCTTCAGAAGCCGCTTTTTCAACATCTACTTCGGGAGCAAAATTGACATTTTGCATTTTAGCCGGATCGTACTCGACCACTGTTCCCCACGATGCGGCTTTCAGCGATGTCACGGCAATGTCAACGGTGTTCCACTCTGTTGCCGCTGGCATATCAGCAACATAGGGTGCTTCTTTGTCATCCGATGTGGAGAGTTGCAGAGTAAGCGGTTTTTCTGAACGATAGGTTACGCGAACGTAATCAACACCTTTGAGTGACTGTTCGACATAGGTTCCAACGCCAATTCCCGGCCATGTATTTGCATCAGGTTGTTTAGGAATTGAGTAAGATACTCGGATTCCCTCTATTCCTCGAAGTTTTGAACTATCCACGGTTGCTCCTTCGTAACTGTACGCATGGAACGATCCTGAAAGATCTTTATGATTCGCACGGTTGCCACCGGCAATGCCGAAATCTGTGTTCAAGAGTTTCTTTTTATGAAAGAACGCATCGAATGAAACAGCTTCGTTTACAGTGATTGCAATGGTGTCACCAAATCCTGACTTGACGCCACCCCATCCGGTAAAGAACCACCCTTCAGAAGGCACTGCCACTACTTTGACGGTTTCGCCTTTTTCGTAGAGCGCTTTTTCTGGAATCTTTTTCACAGACCCATTTTTTGCGGTTACAGTGATAGGGAAACCTGAAGCCATGTCGATCAGCGAGAGTTTTGCTTTCCAACCGGCGCCGACAGTGGCTTCATCGGAATGGAATGCCACGGTCAGTGCGCCATCAGCGGCGGTTGATGTCAATGTTCCCGGTTTCATCGAACCAAACCAGCGACCGAGTGAATTGGTCGTAGTCGATCCACTGAAAATTTGAAGGCTGTCCCAGATTGGTCCGCCCTGCCCATTTGGCGCGGTTGAACTATCTTCGATGGCAAATTCAAGGAATGAAATCTGAACTTTTTTGCCTGCGATGGACGATTTAAACGTGATTGTTCCACTGTTCTGAACGGAGTACTCTTCTGCAGGACCGCCATCGTCGTAGAACAAGGTGTCGCCTTTGATAGCAACCACATTGTTTGTTCCCGTGGGCATGGTGATATAATCTTTCGGTTTTGCTGTAAAGTTAGCCGTGATAACCATGTCTTTGGTGACTGTTACGATTGCTGGATTGGTTGAACCGCTAAGATCGCCGCTCCAACTGGTAAAGTCATATCCAGCTTTCGGAGTTGCAGTCAGGGTTACTTTGGTGTCGGGTTTGAACCGTTCGCCCGTCGGTGATACGGTTACCGTCCCGTTTGTGGCGATTGTGCTCAACGAGAATGTTTTTTCCAGCGTTCCCCCGTTGCCGAGATCAAAGGTCATGGTAGGACCGGAAGCGCTGAGGTTTTTTACGACGAGGTTGGAGTTTCCGCCGATTCCCCTGATCCAGGTCGCCGCAGGAGTTGTCGTTGCCGAAAACGCTACGCCAGTTCGGTTTGACATGAGTGCCGATGCGCCAGTTCCGCCAGCGACTTCAACCTGAAGCAGGGTCTGTGACTGTTGGTTGTCACCGGATTTGTTCACTTTCCAGCAAACCAGTCCGTTACCGGGAGCGAAACTGCTCCACTGTCCTGTTTTTTGGATCGATTCAAGTACGAAAAAGACATTTGAATTGGTGGGGTGACGATACTGGATTGCCCGTGTCATGTCGTTGGAGTTCACCTGAATCGTCGCATCGGTAACGGTGGTGATATCTTCATAGGTGAGCCAACCGCTCTCTTTGCGGAAATAGGGATTCATTGGAGCTGGAGTGTTGCCACTCCCACCTGCGCTCATGAGATCGAACTGCGCAACGTGGTTTGATCCACCTTGATTATAGGGGTAGAGATCGGGGTAGCGAAGGAGAAGGTGACCGTTTTCATGGCAGAATGTGCCAATGTTTTTTGACTGCGTATTGAGTCCCGTGATCTGATAGCCGTTGGTGGTGTATCCGCTTGTTCCCACTTTAAGCGTGGTGAAATTCATGTGCGGCCACAGTCCATTTGCCCACCCATTGGAAGGACTTCCGGCATAGAGGAAATTCACCGCGGTAAGTTTTTTGTTCTCCTGGGTCAGCTGAGGTAGAAGATCTGCGTGGTTTGTAGCCACCCATGCCAGTGCCTCGTTGAGTAACTCTTGTACTCGACCGCCCTGTTGTGGTGTGTCGTAGTAGGTTTTCGGATTTTTTGCTTTGTAGTATCCCACCACCTGATTCGTGTAGGTGAGTTTCCCGCCAGATACGGTTTTGAAATAGTTTTTTACCGTTGAACCTTGGTCGCCGTTGAGCATGGTTTCTACTTCCGCCTTGCTCACGACTGCAGCCTGATCGCTGAACTCGATAAGAATGGTGATACCTTTGCGCTCGCCCACCACCGGATAGGGAACCAATCCGGCGCGATTTTCTGCACGGCTGTTTTCATCGCCGAACATGAACTCCTGAGTCTTTTCAACTTTTGCCTGAATCGCTGATGGTTTTAGTTCGAGGTGAACCGGTTCTGATCCACTTACTGCACGACTCAGGCCGCTATAGCGTTCACCGGCGATAAAGTCAGAACTATCTGTGTTGAGCCGAGCGTAACAGATCCATCCATCGGCAGCGCGAATCAGGGTCCGCCCGTTGAGATCTTCCACGCGCTGATAAAATTCGTCGCCGTTGACAATAACGGGAACTTTTTTCCCGTCGGGCTGAAGAAACTCGTGCTGTTCGTTCACATGTGGCGCGGCAAAGAGCGATGCCGCGAGGCAGAGTGCTGCCGAAAGAGATTTGTAGAGACTCCACTTGTTCAGTTTCATACTGAAATCCTCCTGAAAAATCTGTTTGTACTTCGATTCCGTGTTTGGCTGCGATTGTGTCCTCACGGTGACCGGTTTGTCGGTGTATGTGAAGATATTCTTCTCGCTGTGGATTCAATCTACGGAAAAAGAAATGAAACATGGTATCACAGAATTTGATTTTGACCACAGAATAGTCTATGTACAACGATGTATGGGGAGCCACAAGTCGAAATGAAGGGTATTGCTTTTTATAAAGTACTGAATTTAAAGGGAAAGTCTATGGGTGTTTTTTGTGGCTGATCGGATCAATTGATAGAGTGAGGTATAAACAATATGACCATAGAAATAATGAAACCGGTGCTGGAGGTGAGTGAATAGATTCATAGTCAGAATGATGGGAGTAGGATCGTGGTGTTTGTATGTGATTGGCGGGGACGTAAAGAATTCTAATCGTCCGAGGGAACGAGATATTTTTCTGTGTGCCAGTTTCCCCGAAGTTCTTCGCGGGTGATAACTCTTCCGGTTCGAGTGAGATAGTTGCCGTTGTTGTCCTTTTTCAGAACGCGGCACTGACCTTCTCGAACCGCATGAAGCACCTGCTCGATTAGTTCCGATTCAGTGATCTCTTTGTGTTTTTTGCCGATTTCAGCTCCCACGTCATTGTTGAACAGATCCATATCACACGCTTCATTGTCGGGAACAGAACCATCTTCAAGACGGTTTTCGAGAAAATAGTGGTAGTTTCCTCGTTCATGAGCTTTTCCGAGTGAAAGTGCCGCACGGGATCCGAGTTCTTGTGTCAATCGAGCGACCCAAAAGGTGTGGCGAAACGCATCGACCTGACCGCCATTGCCATCGCGGTCGAGTGCATCGGTTTGGCCGATTGAATCCGCTACGGCTTTGACCGCTGAGGAAATGTGGTGAGCTTTTTTTGCGATAAAGGGGTGGCGTATCACCCACCACTTTTGCGGCGGGGTAAGTTCGCGAAAGAGCGTACTGTTTTTAGGGGATTCAGCTCGCCCCATGGCAAGAGACGTGGCAATAATCATAAGTGCTGAGGATAGTTTCATCGGTTTTTTCCTGCAAAAAAGCCCTCTCGGAACTGATCCGAAAGGGCATATATAAAAGCCGGCAGCGTCCTACTCTCCCACACAGCTACCCATGCAGTACCATTGGCGAAGTGGAGCTTAACTTCTGTGTTCGGGATGGGAACAGGTGTGGCCTCCACTCAATAACCACCGGCAGAATTTCTGCTCGATTGTTTTGAACGCTGGTAATATAGATTCTCGTAACCTATAGTGCCAGCAAAATGTCAAATATCAGAACGCCGATACGAGCTTTTGTAGTGCTTCGCCGATTTCTCTGCGATCTTCTTTGGAAAAAAGTGTTTCCAATTTCGAATTGCACAATTCCCGCCCCGCTTCGACCAGCTGTTTCTGTTTAACTCCCCGGGAAGAGAGTTTGATAAACACGGCCCGTCGATCCAGAGGATTGGCTTCCACCTCGATCAACCCCGTCTGTACCATCCGATCGATAACCCGACTCATTCGGGAAGGGGAGAGTTCGAGTTTTTCGGCGAACTCTGAGGCGCTTACCTGATCGTTTTCGGTGAGCGACGTGAGTGCGCGAAACTCTACCGGCGAAAGATTACACTCTTCGCGAAGTTGTTCATCGCGATCGATACAGCGACAGCGAAGTGCAAAAATCAAGTCGGAAAGTTCTGCACCGGTCATTTAGAAATCCTCTTCAACCATTTTGTCGTAGAACTGAGCGTACTTGAACTTGTCCTCGTGGCCGTCCTGTTCGAGTTTCATCATGTTCATCGCATCTTGTGGGTGAAGATTCAACATGCCGGCGATCATGTACGGGATTGAATATCCCCAGTGCATGGTTTCGCGGATAGGCATGATGTCTGTTCCGATCACTTCAAGAAGGGGACGGATGTTGTACTTTGGATTTTTGAGGAATCCCACTATCAATTCGGTAGGGCAGTTTCCTGCAGCGCGACCGAATCCGTAGAGAGTCGAATCTACGTAGTTCACGTCGCGGATTATCGCTTCGATGGTGTTTGCATAACCGAGCTGCTGCTGGTTGTGACAGTGAATTCCCAGCTCTTTGGTCTTGAGAATAGAACGGAATTTTTTCACCATGTAGTCAATATCTTCGCTGTACATGGCGCCGAAACTATCCACGATATAGACTGCTTGAACCTTCGTTTCGTTTTCGATCTGCTGAAGTGCCTCATCCAGTTCGCGTTCGTTTACGTTGGAAACGGACATGATATTGATCGTGGTTTCGTACCCTTTTGCCTGAGCCGAATTTGCCAGGTGAATCGCTTTGTCTACATCTTTTACATAGGTGGCGATACGAATCATGTCAATAACTGAATCTTCGCGGGAGAGTACATCTTCTGCAACTGCTTTGTGAGCATCCTGCATCACCGCAATTTTGGTTCCTTTGTGGTTGTCCACACCGGTAATCACTTGTTTTAGCATGTCTTCGTCGCAGAATCTCCACGGGCCGAACTCTTTGGGATCGAACATATCTTTGCTGTTGCGGTAGCCCAGTTCCACGTAATCAATTCCACTGGCGCAAGCAGCTTTATACACATTGCGAACTGTTTCAAGTGAAAAGTTCGAAGAGTTCATAAGTCCGCCATCGCGGATCGTACAGTCACACACTTTTATCTCTGGACGAAACATCTCTTTCTCCTTGGAATTTGTTTAGCGGTGTAATATACATACCGACAGCGATATGCTCACAGTGAGTTATTGGTTAATGTGGCGAGTTTTCTTGGTATGCGATTACAAATAGACTTCGCGAGCAATTTCGTGGAATGCGGCAATAACCGGATCGGTTTCTTGCTTCGTAGGATAGAGAATCCCAACAGAGTAGGGTTTAAAAGGGGGAGTGGCAATCGTTTTTACGCTGTCGCGCATGGGACTCTGCTGCAACACCAGTTCTGGAACAACGCCGATGCCAAATCCCAAACTAACCATGGCGATAATAGCTTCATTTCCTGAAACCTGCGCAAAGATGTTCGGCGAAATGGAACGCTGGCGGAACCATCCATTGAGCGTGTCTCGCAGTTCCCCGCGATCGGAAAGGATCATGGGCGTTTCGGTCCAATCGATCAGACCATCTCTACCAAAGCGGGGAATCGCAGGATTTCCCATGGGGGCGATACAGATCAGCGGCGTCGTAATGAGATGGATAAACGAGAGTCCCTGCGGTAGAGTGGCAGGGCATACCGCAATAGCGCAACCGGCTTTCCTGTCGAGCAGACGGTTTTGAGCATCCGCGGCATCACCGGTGGAGAGTTTAATGGTTATTTCGGGAAATCTATGGCGAAAGGGGGTGAGTATTTTTGCTAAGATTGAGTAGACCGCGGTAACTGAACTGTAGATTGAAAGTTCACCTCGCACTGTTTCATCGCGATTGTTTAACTGGGAACGGCAGCGTTCCCATTCGCTCAGAGAGCGTTCGGCGTAGTCGATGAACAATTTTCCTGCCGGGGTAAGTGTTACGCTGCGGCGATCGCGCAAAAAGAGTTCGCGATCAAGTTCCCGTTCGATCTTTTGTATCGATCTCGTCAGGGCAGAAGGGCTGAGGTTGCATTGGCGGGCTGCTCGAGCAAAATGAAGATGCTGAGCTAGTGATGTGAAAACTTGAAGGTCACGGATCTCCATAGGGTTAGTGTGACTCTTCTACGGTGGACTCTTCCGCCGGTGAGATGGCTGTGGAGTCTGTTGCGGTTGAGTCCATGGGATCATGTGCCGAAGGAAGATTTGTTTTCAGGAAATATTCGTAGAAACTATTTGTCGCGGTGGAGTCAACCGGCAGTTTTGTCGCTTTGTCCAATCGCACGGGAACTATGTTTTCGGAGATCTGGAACTGCTCTTCCGGAAGTCCTTTGTGAAGAGCGAGCATGGTATTCGTCCAGATTGGAATAGCTCCCATTGATCCGGTAACTGCTTTTCCCATGGAGCGGCGTTCGTCTACTCCAAGCCAAACGCCACAGGCGATCTGCGGTGTAAAGCCCACAAACCACGCATCGGAATTTTTGTTGGTGGTTCCGGTTTTTCCTCCTGCGGGACGGCGAAATCCTTGAGCGCGAACCGCGTGTCCCGTCCCGTGATCCACCACGGAACGCATCATCTGAGCGGTGAGATCCGCTATCTCTTCGTCGAGAACACGAATTGCAGAGGGTTCATTCTTTTCAAGAACGCGGCCTTGGCGGTCAATTACTGATTCTATATAAAACGGTTTCGCTTGCATTCCGCGATTGGCGAATGCCCCAAAGGCGGAGGTCAGTTCCATGTTTGTTACTTCGCATGCTCCCAGAGCCAGCGACGGAACAGCAGGCATATCATGAGTAAATCCCATGCGGCGTACGAGGGTGATTACTTTTTCTGCGCCGATATCGAGAATGACTTTTACCGCAGGAATGTTGATCGACTTTTTAAGTGCATCGCGAATAGTGACCGCTCCGAAAAACTCCGATTCAAAGTTCGATGGCGTCCACGGGCCCGAAGGTGTGTCCATAGTGAATGGCGCATCAACCACTTTGGTTGAAAGAGTATAGCCATTCTGTAGAGCCGCAGCGTAGACAAAAGGTTTCATCGTTGATCCGGGCTGACGCACCGCCTGAATAGCTCGGTTGAACTTACTACTTTCAAAACTGCGCCCGCCGATCATGACTCGCACGGCACCGGTTCGGGTGTCGAGAGCCACCACAGACGCCTGAAGTTTGCGGTGACGCAGTGAATCATCGACGAGAGAGTTCCCCGATTCATCGAAAAAGAGTGATTTGTGTTCGCGATAAAGCGAATCAAAATTGTCCATCCAATCGGCGCGCGAAACGCCGGGCGTCTGTTTCCAAGGTTGATTATCATAGAGGAAAATGCGGTTCGGGATTTTTTGAAGTGTGTCGAGGTGGGAGTTCAGGGAGTATTCCGCTTCTTGCTGAGCTTTGCTGTCCAGCGTGGTATAGACAATCAATCCGCCGTTATAGAGTTGGTTTTCACCGTATTTGTTTTCGAGATACTGGCGCACAGTTTCGATAAAATAGGGTGCTGTCGGTGCCGCATCCTGTTGAGAAATAGCCGTGATCATCTCTTCCTGAGCAGTTTTGAACTGTTCGTTGGTGATCTTTTTCATCCGTTTCATACCGCGAAGTACCGACTTTCGGCGCACAGTGATCCGTTCGATATTCTTTTCGAGATCAGGGCGATACGCTTCGGGCCGTTGAATTGTTCCGGCGATAATAGCGGCTTCGCTCAGTGTGAGATCTTTGCAGCGCTTGCCGAAATAGCGCTGTGATGCTGCTTCAACGCCGTACACGCCGGCTCCGAGGTAGATCTGATTGAGATAGAGTTCGAGAATTTCATCTTTGCTGTAGTGCTGTTCCAGTTTGATCGCCGTGAGCATTTCGCGAATTTTGCGCAACATTGTCTTTTCGTGAGTGAAAAAGAGATTGCGCGCCAACTGCTGAGTAAGAGTAGAAGCTCCCTGGGAGTATCCGCGGGCCACAATATTAGAGATCGCGGCTCCGAATATGCGGCGAAGATCAAGTCCCCAGTGTTTATAAAATCGCTGATCTTCAATGGCAACAACGGCGTACTTGATATTGTCGGACATAGAGTCGAGGGGAATCCAAAACCGTCGTTCGATGCTAAATTCGTGAATAAGAACAGAATCTTTATCGTAGATTCGCGATACAGACGATGGCTTTACACTGGAAAGTTCTTCCGTATCGGGCAGCGTTTTATAGGTTCCCACAAGAAAACTCGTGGCCACACCGGCTACACCAAAAAACAGAATAGCGATTACAAAGAGAATCGCAACGAGAATAGGGGTTATGTTGACCACTTTTCTATTGTTGCCCGTACCGATATTCAGTAGATCCCGTTCATCCATCAATCAATCCTTTTCTCTAATGAAAATCAGAGCGCTTCGTAGAGTCGGTTCATAAGTTTTTCTTGGAACATCCAGTGCTCATACTGTGTTTTCTGTTTGTTGTTTATGAAAATACAGTAGAGATAGATCTTGCCATTTTTGAAAAAATAGCCCGCCAAATTGGTAACGCCATCGTCGTTAAGCGTACCCGTTTTTCCGCGAAGATTTCCCTTGAGCGGCGATTTTGAAAAGCGACTGGACAGTGTACCGTCTTCACCGGCTACCGGAAATGCTGTCATGAACTCAGGACTGAACCGTTCGCTTTTCATCCCTGCTTGCATAGCATCAATGACCATTTTCGGCGAACAAAAATTCCCTTCGCCCATGCCGGAACCGTTGACAATCGTGGGCATTTTTGACGTGTCTGAAGCTACTGTTCCATACCAGTTGCGCACAATTTCTGCCGCGCCTTTCCAGGTTCCCGCCGATTTAGTTTTTTCGGCGTGAATTGAACGGAACACCATTTCGGCGACAAAGTTATTGGAGTACTTGAACATGTCTTTCACGTGTTCTTGAAGTGCTCGCGAATGGAATGTGTAGAACGGTTTCGATCCGACGGGGATAACGCCCGGTGCCACGGTTATTGAACAGGGAATTCCTACTTGTTCGCACGCCGCGGTAAACGACATGGCAAATGCTTGAATAGGATTCCACAGTTTGCGGTAGATTGTGCGGCTTTTTTCGGATGCGCCAATTGCGCCGTCAACCTGAACTACGCTCTCTTTTCCGTTGAACATGGTGGCCACGTGAAGATCATCTTTTCCGGCGGATGCGCGGGTTTCTACCGTTCCTGTCAGTTTGAGATTCGCCTGAGCTGGAAGATAGGATATTACAGCTGATTTTCCCGCTGTTGTAGGGCGCACGTGAACCGCGATAGAATTAAAATTGACTGAAAGTGCCGCCACCGGAGCCATATAGGCACGGCTGCTGTTCGGTTCGTTGAACCCTGGGCCGACAGTCACAGAATCGAAATAGCTGTTGTCGACAAATAGAGTATCTTTAATTGAAGTAATTCCTTCCATTTTGAGTTGATAGGCGAGAAGCCAAATCTGTTCAGCGGTAAATCCTGGATCACCAAATCCTTTGACGGCGATTTTATTGACCGCGCCGTTCTCATCGATAGCATTGACAAATATCTCTGTTTTGAAATCGTGAAGCGGTGAAAGTATCTCCATGGCTGCCACACCGGTGAAAATTTTCTGCACCGACGCGGGTATAAATGATCCGTTGCTATTGAAATCTGCCAGCAGTTCGGGTGAACCAACTTCGGCCAAAGAAAAGCCAATAGTTTTGATATCGTCGTAGCCCGTTTTTGCGACTTCGCGAACGACTATTGAATCGAGCGGTGCTGCGGTGAGCAAGAGGGGGAACAACAGGGGAAATAGCTTTTTCATCGTACTAACTCACTAACTTGACTAATAAATTCTTCGGTGGTGCGGAAATTGCGGTAGACTGATGCAAATCTGATATAAGCGATCTGATCAACTTTCGCCAATTCATCCATCACCAGTTCTCCAACTTTTATCGATTCGATCTCTCCGCGGGGATCCTGTTCAATGCGATGTTGCACGCGATCGACAATATCTTCGATCGTTTCAACCGACACGGGACGTTTCACGCAAGAACTAGAAATTCCGGAAACGAGCTTCTGCCGCTCAAATGGTTCGCGGCGCAAATCTTTTTTAATGATCGCCAATTCAATCTGTTCAACATATTCATAGGTGGTAAAGCGATGCCCACAATCGAGGCACTCGCGGCGGCGGCGTGTTGCTGCTCCTTCTTTACTCGTACGCGAATCAACTACCTTGTCGCGGTTTTCGCCACAATAGGGACATCTCATGCAAGCTCCTTGAACAGAGTGAAATTTCCGAGCTAAAATAGTTTACCGCCTCCGTTGACTCAAAGTTTTACAAGCCTCTTTACATAAATACTCTTTTAATGTAAAATCAATTTACTAAAGATGAACAAGGATGGCTATATGAGTTTTGATGGAAAACGCGATGATCTACTTCAGAAATTGAACACTATGCACCGCGAAAAAGAGACGAAACGTATTAATCAAACGGTCAAAGCGCGACTTAAGACCGAAGATCGCGAAAAAGATTTGCGGGAGCAGGCGCGTCCTCAGGCGACATCGTTAAAGCCTAAGGTTCTCATTTATGGAACGGTTAGACTCTTTGTGGGAACATTGAAATCAATTTTAACTCCCTATTGCGATGTTGTGGAGTTTGATGTTGCCGCAAAAGCTGAAGACTATATCATCGACAACCATATTCCAATTGTATTTATGGATATGGATCCGCCCAATGATTGGAAACTGTGTCACGATCTTTTCACCACCGGTCGAACCATGTATCCAGACATCGAGTATATTCTCTTTCACAAAGATAAGGTCGCCCAAACGCAGGTTGAGATACTATTGGCACAAGGTGCCCGTGAATTGACAAAGCCGATCGACCAATTCAAATTGATTCAATTGATCAAAGAGATTATTAAAAGACAGGAGACTAAATGATTCAAAGAGATGCGGTTGTATCCTACCTCGATTCGCTGTTTCAGGTGCACTCCGTTTCTGAAATTAGTTGGAATGGGCTACAGTTTGAAGGCTCAGACGCTGTTCGTACCATTGCCTTTGCCGTGGATTCAGGCATTGCCACGTTTGCTAAAGCCGCTGAAGCGAACGCCGATATGCTTATTGTTCATCACGGACTTTTTTGGGGGAAAGCAAACCCGGTTATCACTGGCGTGCACCGCAAACGAATCGGCATTCTCTTTGAAAATAACCTCTCTCTTTATGCGATGCACCTTCCTCTGGACGCTCACGGTGAATTAGGAAACAATTCAGGCCTGCTAAAACTGATCGGTGCTGAACCAAGTGGGCGATTCTGTGATTGCCATCCACTGAAACTTGGTGCTTTGGGGAGTTTCTCTTCGCCACAAAATATCGATTCACTGGCAGAAAAATTGGGCTCAACCTTGAACTGTATTCCGAAACTACTCCGGGTTTCTGATGAGCCGATTACTAACGTTGCTGCAATGAGCGGTGCCTGTGGACGAGATGATCTGATCGAAGCTGCACAGCTCGGTGTACAACTCTTGATCACCGGTGAACAGTCTGAATTTTACCACGATGCTCACGATTATGGGATTTCTGTGCTGTTTCTCGGGCACCACGCTTCAGAAACCGTCGGTATTTCACTTCTTCAAGACCACATGCAAAAGCAGTTCCCGAACATTGAAATGGTTTGGGTCGCTTGTCCGACTCTGCTCTAGGATTATCAATGAAATCAGCGCTCTGTATGTTAGTTATCATTTCGTTGGGTTTATCGGCAGAACTGACCGTCTCCGTTACGGGTATCAAATCAGAACGAGGCGGAACGATTCTTCTCTTTCTTCACCAAAAATCAAACTGGATGAAACTGAAACTTCCCACTAAAACGGCGGACGCGATCAATGGGATTGTTTCGTTTCATTTTGAATCGATTCCTGAAGGTGAATACGCCATTCGCATAGTTCACGACACGGATAAAAACGGTGTACTCACAATGAAATGGACACCGCCTGGTCCTGTCGAAGGGTATGGGTTTTCTTCAAACTATAAACCTGCAGGGATTCCCAAGTACACCCCCGCTTCGTTTACTATTCCAGCCATCAAAGCGATGACCATTCAGATGATCTATCCGAAATAAAAAGGTGCATATTCCGGCCCATTTTTTCGTGGACATGGTATATACTTTACTCTGTTCTATCCAGCGAGGGAGCTGTAATGTACAGAGATGATACACGTGAACAAATTGAGTCATTCCAAAAATCCGCTATTGAAATCATGCACACTTTGGGAATTCCTGTAACCCCACATAATTACACCGTTTGGTATCGCTATGTTCGCCAAGAGGAACCAGAATTGGTATCCGTCATTGACGCACTTCGCCAGACCAACGACCGGTTTACTCACGATATGATGGATTCGTTGTTCTTGCAGTTCTGCGAAGATATCAATGAACGTGAACTGATTCGTCTTCGCGATGAACTTCAGGAAATGGTGACCGAGTTATACCGGACGGTTTCGGATCTTTCTGGTGAAAGCAGCGGTTTCACTTCCACAATGATCGAATGTGCAAATGAATTAAACGAAGTGGAATCGGTTCAGGAAATTCGAGTAGTAGTTGCGAGGATTGTCGATCAAGCGCGACTTTTTGGAGAAAAGTCAGCTCGCGTCGAAGAAGGTTTAGATACTGTTCAGTTGGAATTAGATTCACTGCGCGCAGCGTTATCTCTCCTTCAGGAAGAAGTTCGTCGCGATGAACTGACAGGAATTGCCAATCGCAAAGCATTCGATGAAGCGTTAGCACGTCAAATTTCGCTCTCTCGGCGGAGAAATCGAGTGTTCTCTGTGATCATGGTTGACATTGATCATTTTAAATTGGTGAACGATACCTATGGTCATCTGATTGGCGATCAAATTCTTAAATATGTAGCTCAGCGAATCGATGTCCGTGTTCGCCACGAAGATATCGCAGCTCGGTTTGGCGGTGAAGAGTTTATTGTTCTGCTTCCTGAAACTGGTAGCGAATCGGCTCTGATGGTGGCTGAAGGGATTCGTCAAGCCTTTGAAAATACAAGCCTTCGCAGTGAATCTGGCAAGGAAATGCCCGGAACTGTTACCGTTTCAGCTGGCGTGACAGAATACCAGTTTGGCGAATCGGCGAGCGATCTTGTTGCTCGAGTAGATTCGGCTCTCTACAAAGCAAAAAACAACGGCAGAAATCAGGTTTGCTTGATATAAGAATGTTATCAACCTATACAGAATTACCGTTATGGCACGGCATAAAAGAGAGGTTGTGATTTATATTTGTCTCTCTTTGTTCGTCTAAATCCGGAGTAGTATGAAATCGGTCGCAAAAAAATGTACTTCATTGATTAAAATGATGTTTATACTGTTGCCACTCGTTTGGATTTTATGGACCATTGATTTGCAGAAAGTTGGAGTGCAGTTTGCGTCTGTTCCTTGGTGGGTTATCCCATCGTTTCTACTTTTACTCTTCATACGACTCTGGTTGCAATCATATCGATTTCAGTATTTATCCCGTCATTTTACTCGTTCTATTCGCGTAACAGATCTATTTGTCTTGGATATGAAGTCGCGATATTATTCCTTGGTTATTCCCTCAAGTGTTGGCCAGGACATTGTTCGCGGCGCTATGCTTACGAACCATCTGACCACTGATCAGATTGTCAGTCTTTCTCTCTTTTTTCGTATCACTGGCATGATCCCTTTTCTTGTTTTGTCGCTCTTTGGCGTTGTGCAACTCACATCTCGACAAGGTTTTGCTCAACTGATGCCGGCCCTCGTCGCATCGACAGTTCTCTTTGTTGGAGGATTTGCAGTTCTCTATTCCCGCCGTTTAAGTTCATTTACAGGTCGCCTTTTATCGCGAGTAATCCCGGCAAAAATTCGCACATTTCTTCGAAGTGTTGTGCTTGCTTTTCAGCAGTTCCGCAGTAACCCCACTCGAATGTTTCTCAATGTCTGTATCAGTATGCTTGCACAATCAATAACGGTTGTTATTGCGTTGATTCTGGTCAAGGGTGTTACCGGTTCGTGGTATCCTATAGAAATGCTAACATTTATACCGGTGATTGAACTCATGGCGGTTCTGGTTCCTTTCGCCCCAAATGGCTTAGGTGTTCGCGAAGTTATGGGAATTCTTCTTTTTACATCGTTGGGTAGATCACGTGAAGAGATGCTCGTCTATATAGCAATCAATTCGATTAGTCACTTGGTTAATCTTATTGGGATTATCCCTGTTCTATATGAAAAAATCGTGGTAAAGAATAGTTTGAAAAAATGATTTTGTATAATAACGTTAACAATTTACAACTAATGTAGTGAAATAGGAGGTTTCGTGGAAACAAAGAATAAGTGGGAAATGCCACTGTACATGACGATACTATTGCTTGTCGTGGTGGGTCTTTTTGGTGAGTTTCTGTTTCAAAAGAACATGATTCTTGGCAATCAGATGAGCGACCAAGTCAATGCGATGGGAGCAAAACACCTGCTCGAGCAGACATTGGTAAAAGATCACCAAGTTGCGCTTTGGAATCCGGCAACTCTGAGTGGAATGCCTACTATTGATGCCACTGCAGGCGATATTATGTATCCGCCATCAATGGTCATATCTCATTTTTTCCCAACCCATAAGCGTGTCGGCGTTACCATGGTATTCCACATATTCCTCGCGGGCGTATTTTTCTTTGTAATGTTACGACGCGCATTTAAAGTGCCCGCATTTATCTCTTTCGTCGGCGCACTGTTCTACATGCTTAATCCTCAGCTACTGTCACATGTACTTCCGGGACACGATGGGAAAATTTATGTGATCACTTGGCTTCCCTTTATTATCTGGCAATTAAAATTTCTTCTTGAAACACCCTCGTTTTGGCGAGTTGTTGCTGTCTCGTTTGGCGTGGGAATGTCTATCCTGACATCACATATTCAAATGACCTACTTTGTCATGTGGGGAATGGGGGCGTATTGGTTGATGTACACGATACGTCAGTTTGTGATTGATAGAAATGTAAAATCAGCTCTCCTTTGTTCGGTCGCTTTCTGGATTGCAATATTCATGGGTGTCGCATTTGGTGCGGTGCAGTTGTGGCCGGCATTCTCCTTTGTCAATGATGCGTGGTCAGTCCGTGGAACTATGAAAGATATCGCTTTTGTAGCATCGTGGTCGCTTCACTGGGGCGATGCTTTTTCGCTATGGGTTCCTGACTTTGGAAACCATCTTCAGAACTATTGGGGTGACAATCAGTTCAAGTTGAACAGTGAATATGTTGGTGCTATGGCCATGATCGGTGCCGCTCTTGCGGTAATCGCAAAACCGCAAGCTTGGCGCATTTTCTGGCTAGGCACAGCTATCTTTTCGTTCTTGATGAGTATGGGGCAACATACGCCAATGGTGCAGTTTGCCTATAATTTCATTCCCGGTGTCAACAAGTTCCGCGCTCTCAGTATGATTATGTTCTGGTTCTCTTTTGCCTCTGTCCTTTTGTCTGTCTTTTTTATGAAAGATCTCGATGAAAAATTCTGGGAATCACTTTCTGAAAAAGGGAAAAACATCTGGGAAAAAGGGTTGATCAGTTCGATGGTGGTGCTGACTGTTCTGACACTACTCTCCTTGAATAGTGAACTCTATGCGCCGTTATTCATTGCTACCGGTGAAAAGTTTATGGCCAACAAATCTGTTTACGATTTGAATTATGCCAAAAATTTCATCCCCGCGTTGTGGGGATGGTGGTTCATGGCAATGACGATTTTGGCTATGCTCTTTTTTGTCATGAAAGGGAAATTGAAACCCACCTATCTCATTGGAACGATGTTACTATTTGGCTTGGTTGATACCATTCGTATTGACCGCCAGTTTGTCGTTGTCACTCCTTCGGGCCAGTTTACTCGTACCCCTCAGGCGATTCGCGACCTGCAGAGCGAATTCAAAAATGCTCCATTCAGAATTCATTTTACTGAAGGTACTGCTCCTATTGAAAGTATGGCAGGAGTCTACAATCTCGAAGGAGTGAATGGATTCCACGACAATGAACTACAGTGGTATCGCGCATTCCGCGGTGAACAGCCGACAGCACAACACGAAGTGCGCCCCGGTGTGTATGGACGTGGAGCAAATTTCGATATTTTTCACACTGTCTATGATTCAACAGGGCAGAGAATGTTAAATCTGGCGTCATACCAAATGGGTAACCCCTATTTGAATGTTGCTAACTGCGAATATGTAATGGTTATGAATGATGGTATGTTGATGGCTTTGAAAAATCAGAATGCCCTTCCCCGGATCTCTTTCACGCAGCAGTATCAGGTTGTTGATACAACTGTGCGGATTGATACTATTAGCAATGATCAGGGTGGATCGGCAATTCGCAAAACAGATCGTTTCAATCGCATGAATGAACTGTTTTATTCCCAAGGACATGCGGTCCGCACTGTAGTACTTCTCGAAAAGAAACCGTCATTTCCATCTGTAAATGGTTCGACTCTGAATCCGATTATTCCCGTTCGTTGGAAAAAATACACAACAAATGACCGTATTGCCGAAGTGGAAGTTCCTGCTCAGGGATTGCTTCGCATTGCTGAAGTGTGGTATCCTGGTTGGGAAATACTTCTTAATGGTAAACGAGTGGAACCCCTTCGCGCTGATATGACGTGGATGGCACTCGAAGTCTCTGCGGGAAAACACACTGTCGAATTGCGTCCTAAATCGCTCTATCTTGGAAATGCTCTTGCCGTTTCTGCACCGATTTGGATCTTGACGATTCTTACTGCCATTGCAGCCCTTGTGCTTCGTCGTAAGAAAGTCATTGCGGAATGAAAGTCTTAACGGTTAGTCACGTTTTCCCACGCCACGGTGAAGATACAGTGGCTCCGTTTATGCGCAATTTTCATCAGTCGTTGAAAAGTAATGGAGTTGATGTCGTCGTGTCAGCTCCTCATGCGATAGGCCTAGCATTAGAGGAGCAGTCCGAAGATGGATACCGCATCAGCCGTTTTCGCTACGCCCCTGATTCTCTTGAACGGCTAGCATATATGGGTATTATGCATGAATTAGTTATGAAAAGTCCTGTCAATGCAGTTCTGTTTGTAGGATTTCTAGTGGCACAGTTTTTTCATATCGTTCGACTGATTCGCGAAGAAAAGCCGGATTTGATTCACGCCCATTGGTGGATACCATCAGGGGTGACTGTTTGGATGGTGACGCGTCTCTTTAAAATTCCCTATGTGGTAACATCGCATGGCACCGATTCGGTGATGCTGGACAAAAAATGGTTTTTGCGCCCCTTTGCACGGATTGTTTTTGGAAATGCCACTCGTATCCAAGTAATATCAAACTATCTTCGATCGGTAATTGAAAAACATTTTCCTAATGTGAATTGGCAGTTTGATATAGTTCCTATGCCTGTCCGCGAAAGCGTAGTCCCTCTGTTGGAACCAGTACAATCCTCGGGAAGATCTATTCTCTTAATTGGTCGGTTAGTCAAGCAAAAGGGAATTGATTTATTGATAAATGCAATGGGATTACTCGATACAGACTACCACTTAACGATAATCGGTCATGGTAAGGAAAAAGGGGCTCTTTCTCAGCTTGCTGACGATCTGAATCTCTTGGAACGAATAACCTGGGTCGATTCTGTAGTGCCGAGTGATCTGGCCAACTATTTTGAAAAAGCAGATATCTTTATCCTGCCTTCATTCCGCGAAGGCCTTGGAATGGTTCTGCTCGAAGCTGCGCGAATGGGGGTACCGCTTATTTGTACAGATTCGGGAGGAATGGTGGATATCGTTACCGATGGTGTCACGGGGCGACTTTTTCCTGAATACGATTATGAAAAGCTTGCAGAAGCGATTCGTTCCTATGAAAATTGCGACTTTCGCTATCTCATGGCAGTTCAGGCACAGGAAAGATATTGTTCTGAATTTTCTCTGGACTCAATTGGAAAACGCGCCCTTTGTTCTTATGAAAAAGCGATAAAATAGTAATTTGGTCATTCCAAAATGAAAAGAGCCCCCGACGAAGAGATTCATCGGGGGCTCTGCAATGTAATCTATTGAGACTTAGCGAATGCCGTTAAATATTTCGATATGATCGAGTGACCCATTTAGGTGAACCCAATTGTCGCCGCGATAGCCAATGTAGAGTTCGTTGGTATTTGATGCATCTCCAATCGTAGAGATACTTGCAGAGTCGATGGTGTTGCCATCAATAATCATTCTTGAGTACCCACTACTTTTGTTGTACTCGATAGTAACTTCATGCCATTTGTTGTCGAGGAATGAGGTACCTGAAGCAAGAATGCCCCATCCACCATTTCGTCCATCTGAAATATCGAATCTGATTCCTGATTTGTAGACATCCTTCCCACCAAGAGTACCGTTTCCATCTTCAAGTTGGATATTCCACCCTTTTTCAGGACTACCAACACCACCACGGTATTTAGAGAGGATTACCCCATCCTGTTTTTCCGCTTTGAGAGTAAAGGAGATGGTGAAATCTGATGACCCAATGGTGTCGAGAACAGGTGAATAGCAAATGGCATAGGAATTGGAATTAATATTGAATCCGGAATTTGTTGTGATGCCAAAATTCTCGATTTTACCATTTCCCGTAAGATCAAAAAGACCATTTGAACTTTTCAATGAAAGAATTTGTAGAGATTTTGAAACCACAACGGTGTCGTTTGTAATCGTAGAGTCGCTTCCATCGGGTGTTGTTGTGTCGATACCGCCGATGATATCTTCGATCATTGAACAGGAAGAGATGATAATCCCAAGAACAGTGGCAGAGAGTAACGCTTTTTTCATTCTAGCTCCTTAGAAATAGACGGGGGTAGTTGCAATTATTCAGTTTTTACAATTATAACAAACATCTTCAGTTAAGAATTATACAATAACTTTCATATTTGTGGAGTGCATTATTGTGACAACATCCCATTTTTCGGAGGAAATTGGATCACCTTGTCGAAAATGCAATGATTTCAATTGCAGTGTGTGTGACGTTATCATCTTTCTTTGACAAAATGCCACATCTTCTCACTCAAAAACATCATTCAATCGCTTAAGCGACTTTTCCCACTCTTTTGAAGACTTTTTCGCTGATTCCAGGTAGCGCTTGAACTGCTCATGGGTTACCTTGGTCTCTTTTAAAAGTGCTAAATAGTATTCATGTTTTTGAGTTATGGTAAGATTATACGAGTCATTCATTAAAAGAACTCCCGCCAAAACTTTTTCTTCTGAAGAAAGCTGTTTTTCCGTGGTTTTCACGTCGACCTTCGCCGTGTCTGACATTTCAGCTGCAAATCCCATGATTGCAGTAAAAAGGAGCATTATTACGATCTTGCGACTCATATTCCCTCCTGAACCAGTAGTGTTGGATCCACTGGCTTTCCATTTTTAGTAATTTCATAGAGTAGTTGTGGCCCCACTGACCAGCCTGTCTCGCCAACGGTGCCGATCTGTTCGCCTTTTTTTATTCGCTTTCCCTTTGCAACTGCTGCTCGTCCCAGGTGGGAATAGCGTGTTGTAACGCGATGTGCATGAGCGAGTTCTACCGTGAGTCCATTGGCGCCATTGCGATAGACACGATAAACTGAACCTGATGCGGTGGCAACCACGGCTGTGCCTAGCGGTGCGGCAAAGGTTATGCCGCTGTTTCTGCGTTTGACACCAGAAAAAGAGTCAAATTCGATGCCGTAGCCAATTGTTTGGACTGCAATCGCGAGTGGAAGGGGGGAAATTGTTGGCAGTGAGTGCCAGAGTGTCACTTCGGCTGAATCGACGGATCGACGAAGGAATTGAAAAAGTGTATCGCTGTAACTTTGCAAAAAGGCGTGGGAGAGTGGGACCGCCTTGCCCGGTTTTGACTCGAATTTTTCGGGTGGAAGAGATGCTTTTTCACGGAGCTTTTCCGCTTGTCGATTGATTTTGCGACTGTCGATATTTGTGGTGTCAATTTGCGTTTTGAGCGATTGGATTATTGAGTCAAGGGCGCGGTTTTCCGCCTTGAGTGTTTTGAGCTTTTCTCTTCGGATGACTAACGGTGAACGTTCAGAACCTAGCCAAATCGATCCGCCGATCAAGAGTGCAAGAAAGAAAAGGAAAAGAAGTAGTAGCGGAGCAACCGGTATGCGGTAAAACTCGCCTTCTCCTTTTCCTTCAGTTTTAATCAGAAGAAATCGTTTGAATTTCAAACGCCTACAACCTCGTCATCAACGGTGGTGTTTTTTTCTGTCGTTGCACTTTTTTCAGAATCATAAGCACTCTGTTTTTCTTGTGCTTCCACGCGGATACGTTCAATTTCAACATCCATAACCTTGATTTCTGCATCATAGCCATCGATTTTTTCGACAAAGCTTAGAATGGCAATGTCATCGCCAGCTGCGTTCCCTTTTCCATCTTTGATTAGATCAAAGAGTCGCACACCCATATCGTTTTGAACCGATTCGATTTTCTTTTTCAGACTGAACTGATCGACTTTCAACTTGCCAATTTTCGAATAGAGTTCGATTTTATTCGCAGAAAATACGGCGCCATCTTTGATGCCACTTTTCATTTTGCTCCAGAAGTCTTCCATTGTACCCTCCTATTACTAACAACTCAGTTCTATCTAATATAGGTTTATGCACATTGCTGAAACAGTGCCAGTACGTGACAATCTGTTCAATTAAATAGATTTTTGAAAAAGGAGCGAGCCCCTTGGCGGATGATTCGTTTGTCCACTTTTACTGAATAGTCATCGTTCTGACCAATTGCGGTTCCGGTGAACGATCGCCCGCCTGTTTTGGCATCGAAGTCGAGGCCACCCCAGACGATGCGGGAAACGTTGTTTTGCATGGCCGGAGCAAGGTGTCCGGTCACTTCCAAGTCATAGGAAAGGTTTTTAAGTTTCACTGTTCCCGATCCGGTGACATCGAAGTTTTTTCCCTCTGCGCTGATAGAATCAGTGTTCAGCTTGTTATTCGCAAGTTTGAACGGAATGCGAATCTCGTCAAACTGAACCGCGGTGACTCCCACCAGTTTCAGCGTTCTGCGAAGTTCGGCGAGAAGGGCGCTCTCCTTGTCGACAAATCCTATCACGCTGATCGTGCCTTCCCCGGTGAATGGTTCGGATCGGTCATTGGTCGATTTAAACTGAATCGCCACGGTGCCATCGAACTCCGCGGGGATTGTCTGGTTTAATTCGATTTTTTTTGCGGTCACGGCGAGTTCAATGAACTTTTTTGTGGAAATATTGTAGGAAAACTGTGACTTTGCCGTTCCACCACCGATTGATCCGTCAAATGAACCCTTAGCGATTTCCTCTTTCAGTAAAAAGTCAAATTGCTGTTTGGTTTGTCGTTTTCCCCAGAGCACTACCGATTCCACTCTGCCGGATCCTCGCACGAATTTCCCTTCTCGCTTGAAAGATAGGAACGCATCAGTGAACGAGGTTTTGCCAATCGCACCTGAACTGTGTTCCACCGTGATTTTTTTCAGACCCACGGCGATCAGTTCCGCCGTGAGCGAATCGAAGTGAAGTGCTTTTAGATGGCGGCGAAGAATTGGCTCTGCGGTGCGGAGTTTACCAACCTTGAACAGCGAAACGTGAGCGGTAAGTCGTCGGATCTGGAATGTTTGATCCTCGATAACCAGTTTCACCGAATCGCATTCGACCTTTCCCGAACCGCGCACGCGAACTTTTCCTATTGCTACAGAAACCTTTTTTTCACCGATCTCTATCTGCAGAGGTTTGGGTGCTTTTAGTCCAAGGGGAATCTGTAAAATGACCGCCACCAAAAACAGTGCGGTAATAAGCCACTTTATTTTCATATTTCACGCCTATCTATGTATTTTATCACGTCGTTTAAAAATATACCGGTTCGCGTTCACACAGCGATGTAAGTAACCGTCAGAGGAGAAATTCTGCATGAAAACAACTCTTCTAATTACTCGTGATCGACCTCTGTTCAATCAGTTGGTTCGTGAAGAGATCCGCGGCGTACAGCTCACCTACACCGATTCTCTGGAGAGCGCCGAAGGTTTGTGCGAACTTCGCCCGGTGGCATCACTGATTATCGATGCCGATACGATTCCCTTCGATTCGCTCTCTTTCTTTCGTCGTTGTCGCAAAACTATGCCTTCGACTAAAGTCTATCTTATCCATTCAGACCCGCTTGCAGTGGAACTTCTTTCTGAACTGGAAGAACTTCTCGTGACGGCGGTGACTAAGCCGGTTGTTCTTTCTGAAATTCTTCGCGCGGTGACCAAACCCAAAGCGGCAGAACCGGTGGCTACGGTTCGATCCGACGAAGATCTTCTCGTGGATATCATGGGTGGATCGCCGGCGATGGAAAAAATTGCTCGCCTGTTGGTTAAGGTGGCCCCTTCGTCGGCAACTATTCTGCTCGGCGGAGAAAACGGTACGGGGAAAGAGTATTTTGCTACGATTATTCACAAACTATCAAAATTGGACGGTAAGTTTGTTCCCGTGAACTGTGGCGCCATTCCGGAAACACTTTTTGAAAGTGAACTATTTGGCCACAAAAAAGGGTCGTTCACTGGCGCGGATCAGGATCGGCTCGGGTTGGTTCAGGAAGCAGATGGCGGCACGCTGTTCCTCGACGAAATTGGGGAACTCACTCTTCCTATGCAGGTGAAACTCCTTCGATTTCTGCAGGAAGAAAAATTCAAGCCCGTGGGTGAAAGTTCTGAGCGAACCGCTTCGTGTCGCGTTATTGCCGCCACCAATCGGGATCTGAAAAAAATGGTTGAAGCGGGAGCGTTCCGCGAAGATCTCTTTTACCGCATTCACGTCTTTCCGATCACTCTTCCACCACTGCGCGAACGCAAAGAGATGATTCCCCGATTGGTGGAACTCTTTCTTCACACGTTTAGCCGTAAACAGAAAAAATCGCTCACCGGATTTACGCCAGAAGCAGAGTTTTTGCTTTCTCGCCACCGCTATCCCGGCAATATTCGCGAACTGCAGAATATTATTGAATACGCCACGATTCTCGCCAATCCTCCCACGATTACCGTGCACGACCTTCCCGATTATCTTCAGGCGATTCCGGGAATCACCGATCAGCGTCTGCCCGCGCTGACAATCGGCTGGGAACTGAACGAATCGGCGGAACGGGTTCGCGAAGGATTTTTTGTGGGCGAGGATATTACACTTGAATCGATGGAACTGCGGTATATGCAGTATATTCTAGAGAAGTGCGGAGACAATCACTCTGAAGCGGCGCGCATATTGGGCATTTCCCGTTCGACCTTGTGGCGAAAATTGAAAGGAGAATCGCATGAACAATCTTGAAATTCGAATTTATTACGAAGACACCGATTGCGGTGGTGTGGTCTACCACTCCAACTATCTGAAATATATGGAACGAAGTCGCACGGAACTGTTGCGGTCAATCGGTCTTGATCTGGCGCATTATCACACAAAAGGCCTTCTTTGGGCAATTACCGAAGTGAATATTAAATACCGCTTTCCCGCGCGCTACGACGATCTGCTAACGGTGACCTCTACCATTGTCGAAGTCACTTCATATCGCGTGGAGTTTAAAACGGAAATCTATAACCAGAATGGCGTGCTCTGCGCGCACGGCGATGTCAAAATGGTCGGGTTCTATGCTGAAACCGGCAAAGTTGCTCGATTCCCCGATGAAATTATTGAAAAATTGGAAATCCATTGTACCGGAGGTAAAAGTGGTCGAAAGTAAAAAGTTGATTCCCGCAGTTCTCGTGACTGCCGCTGCAGCACTTGCACAGTTTAATTCCCCGATCGATCCGTTGTCTCACGCATATACTGCCGATGTTCAGCAGAATAGAACGATTTCTAGTGATCAGAACTACAACGCATTGAACCGCGCGGGAATGCCGATCGGTCTTGTGGATATTCACCGCCATTTGGTAAACTTTGACATGGGGATCAACGGGCAGAAAGTAGCGACGGAAAATGACTCAACATATCTCAAAAATATTGCCGTGAAAATGCCGCGTTTCACCGTGGGCGCTCCGGGGAAAATCGCTTTCTCTGCGCAGTACGGAATTGTTCCTATGACCACTGATTTTTACGACGATTCCCTGACACTGACCATGCCGCAACATCGGTTTGGTTTTATTCTCGCCGCACAGGAACCGAAAAGCGGATTCCGTATCGGCGTAAATCTCGATGCATTTATCGCCAAGAGCCGTTACAAAGAGACAGCTGACAGTGGTCGAGCAATTCTCGGTGCAGAGAATCTCGGTCTTTCTTTGGGGATGAACCCTTCCGATATGGTGACCATCGACCTGGGACTCTACGCCAGTGGCTATATGGATACTCTCTTTGGGACAAAAACCGAAAAGTTTGAAGGCAAGGATCGCATGATCCGCCAAGAACGCATGGCTGAAGTGGAGTTCCCGCGGATCAGTTCGTATATTCAGATCGGCGACACATCACTTCCCGTGGTAACCGCCTTTGATTTCACCTATGGGAAAAAACACTTTGTCTACGCGAACCGTCAGTCGAGTATTCCCAATAGTGGCAATGTGGAAGGGATGAATAGCGGAGCTGATTCGTATTGGCCAAACCAAGATGCGATTGTCACCGACTCGATCCGCTGGAATCTCGCCGGTCGCGGCAATATCGTCCCCGTGGAGTCGAAATTCGAAATCAACCCGTCCCTCGAATTCGGATATCTTCACAACCGGACCAAACGGATGAAACCGGGCGAAAAAAATCACCCCATGACCTACGATGGCGAACGCGAAGGGTTCAAGTGGGAAACGTCGTCGTTCCGCTTTGGTCTCGGTCTCGACATGCTCTTTATCGACTGTATCGACTACTGGACCGAATATGGTCACAGCAATATGAAACTGGAACTGGTGGGATCAGAAATCAAAGAACTGGGTGAAAATCACACTGAAAAGTTCCACCGCTTTGCTACCGGAACAGAACTAGCGTTCCACGATATTGCGAACATGAATTTCCCTGAATCGGGCAAGTTGTGGTTCAATCTCGGTTTCCAAATGATTCAGGAAAGCGGCATTTTTGGCAATTTCTACGGTTCGACTTATAGTACCAAACAGTATGTGCATTTCAACGACATCTCTACGGAAACGACTGGAACACAGGAGTGGCGCTATTATCCTTGGGAAAATATCAAACATCGCATTCACACCAACGACTTTTCGATTGGCGTTCGCGGATCGTTTAACCACGAACTGATCGAACTGGGAAGCCGGATCCATTTCTTGAAACAACAGCAGGAATTTGTCGGCTCTGATTTAGATATCGATCCGATCAAAGGGCCGAAATATCAGTTTGATTTCACCTATAATCTTACGAGCAAGAATAGCAAGAGTACCAAGAAATAGTTCTGGCATATAGCGAATGAGTTTGGCGGCGAGGAGAAATCTTCGCCGTTTTTTAGTATCAGAACAGTTGTAAATCTATGCCGCAGGTTGCGGCAAGGCCGTCGCGCCTCCCTTGCCATCACTGCTGGTGCAGCTGTTTTTCGGCTTGTGCCAAGCCTGCAAAACTAGCGCACCAGCGCGTGCTATCTGCGGGGTATCGCGCCGCCAATGCGCACGCCACCGGCTTACCTCCGCTCACACAGCATCGTCTGTAGTCTCTAGGTGGTTGAAAACGATTCCTCACGCGAACACGCCCACCGAACGTGTATCACCTGTCCGCCGCAATGTTTTTTTTTCGGGTATAAGGACTCATTGAGCGGTTGAAACAGGCTCATTAGCAGAAAGAATGAATCTTTAGCGGTTGAGTATTACACCGTAGCAGAAAGAATGAATCTTTAGCGGTTGAAACAGGCCCTTTAGCAGAAAAAAAAGGTTCATTAGCGGCAGAAAGAGGCTCAGTAGCAGAAATAAAGGTTCATTAGCGGTTGAAACAGGCTCAGTAGCAGAAAGTATGAATCTTTAACGGTTGAAACAGTCCCTTTAGCGGCTACTGTCTGTTTTTGTACTGCTAATCCTCACTGTTAGCGGCTATTGTCTGTTTTTGTTCTACTAATCCTGATTATTAGCTGCTACAGTCTGTTTTTGTTCTGCTAATTGTCACTCTTTTCTGCAGAACATTCGTTTTATTCCGCTCGTTTATCAATTTTTCGCGTAATAGGTGGTTCTTTTTGACTATATCACTTCGTTGGTATGAAATGAAAAAAGGCGCGAAATGATCGCGCCCAATAGAAAAAATCGGAGAATTGTTTGAACCGGTTACAGTTCAACCTTGGTGGAAATACTGTAGGTTCCTTCGAGCGCGCCGGAATGCCCGTAGACAAAATCGATATCCCAGCGGTCGAACAAGTGCACGCCGCCGCCGAAACTGAGTATCCGCGTGTCAGACCATCCGGCTCGAATGGCGACGATTTTGTTAAAGCGAAACTCCGTTCCGTATCCCGCCGCAGTGAACAGATTTGCCACATTGTCTGAAATAGCCTGCGATTCCGGTTCGCCATCGAACTGATTCTCTTTGCCGAACGCTCCACCGCCGACACCGCTGTTCCCGAGAAGATCTGGTGAACGATAGGTGGCGGCAAAACCAAAGTGTGACGTGAAATCGCGGTCAAAGGCGGATCCGAAATAGAGTCGCGGAAGGCCGTTTTCGTGATAGTTTTGGCTCCAGTAAGAGTATTCCGTGAATGCGTTGTCAAGCTTAAGCGCCACCGACCCGCCGGATTTGAATTTCGACTGCACCGACAGATCGGCCCCCACGCCGTAGCCGGTGAGATCGATCAAGCGGATTCGTTTCAGATGAACTGCCGCACCCGCCGAAAGTGTTCCGCGAGCGAAGGTGAGCAGATCTCTTCCATAAACGAGATTCACAAAGAGTTCCGAGGCTGTTTTTTCGTTGTTGATCGGAGATCCGGGAACTCCGCTACCGTTGTACTGCATCGAAATTGAGTCAACTCCGGGAACCATGAGATAGGAAACGGATCCACCTACCGATTGTTTTGAATCGACAGGAATGGTAAATCCCGCGGTGGAAGCGCCAAAACTGTTCCCGAAAAATCCTGCATACCCGAGATAGACCGACCCGCGTTCGGGCGTTGTAATTCCTGCGGCTAATCCCGAAGGCATTGGTTCTGATGATATTGCAAGGAGTGATCCACCCATGGCGCGATTGCGTGGCGAATCGTAGAGCGAACGGTTGGCATCGCTGTAGATTGCTTGTTCTGCAGAAAGAAGCGATATTGTTCCGGCGATAAAGCTAAAGGTACGTTTCCACATAGTTCTTCCCGTTGTTATTGCAGATCATATATTTCTATCAACAAATTAAATATAAACTGTGGAACCAGAACACTTCCGGGGCTATTTTGAATAAAAAAACAGTTCAGATTCAACTCATTTTGTCTCTACTACTCTTTGCATCCACTTTTATTTATGCAAAGAACACCGTGACTATTTCTCCGGTTTCGGGATCGGTGATCTCTACGCCGATCTGCACAGTGGCAGTTACGAGTCAAAAACCGGCAGACAGTGTGGTTTTTTCGATGGAGTTTCGATCGAAAACCGGTACGGTTCGCCGGAAAAACATCGGTACGGTTCGCACAGCTCCGTACCGCATGATTCTTCCCCTTGAAGAGTTTGGGAATCAATACTTTTTCGGAGCGAATCTGATAGCAGCAGTTCATCGGCAGGACGATACGATTCAAATCGTCAATGCGCCGCGTCTCTTTTTCCTTCCCGAACCAATTCCTACGACCCGCATGCCACTCTACCCTTCGAGCAGTACCACCGGCGATTCGATCTCCGTGACCTATGAACCAAAGGGCATTGTGGTGCGGTTTTCCGTTCCGGTCACGGGTATGGTGAACTCTTCGTCGCTTCAACCGGTCACGATTATTCTCGATCCGCGACTGAGTCGTTCGCCGTTCCCCGGGAGCAATAGCGTGATTTTGTCTGTTCCCATGGGCGAAGAGGCGCAGTTGATCACGTCGGCGGAAAAGCAGGACAGTTCGATGTTCACCATTTCTCGAACGGGCACGCCGATTCATTTGAAAAAACAGATCGATCTGAAAAACAATCGTTTTTACGGAACAGTAGTTGTTCCCGATTTTCTTATTGGCGGAACCGTTCCCGATTCGCTGGGAGTGAACGTGATCGTTCCACGTCTCGATGATTCCGGCGAACCGGTCTCGTTTGTTCCGGGCGATCTTCACTTGAAATACACGCCGATCTTGTTCCCTCTTTTTGTAAAAAGCGAACTTCCCACATCGGTGAAGCCGGTTTTTCCCGTTCGATCATTTTTGATTTGGTTTGTGGTGGGACTGTTTGTTTCAGCTCTTCTTGTAGTGCTGATTCGGTCGCCGAAACGAACCGCGCGATCGCTCAACGAACCGGGCTCAGATCTCATCGTTCTGATCGAAGAGCATATTGCCAATCACGATCTTTCAGCGGCATATCTGGCGGCAAAACTAAACTCTACAGTGCGACTCATTCACCGCGAAATGAAAGCGGTAACGGGAGTACCATTTGATGCCTATGTTGAATCTCAGCGGATTGAAATTGTGAAAGAGCGACTCGTTTCCTCAAACGCTAGTGAAATTGCCATTGCTTCAGATTGTGGATTCAAAAGTGTCAGTGTTATGGAAGTGGCATTTCGGCGAATCACGGGAGTCGCTCCCTATCAGTTCCGCCAAGCCTACGGTGTGCATTAGCAGTTGAACTATACCATTTAGATTGAAACGACCGAACTCTTACGTAAGAGTTCGGTCGTTTCTTATTTGGCCTGTTTAGATGATTATTTCCACTGATATCCCGATGAGTGGCGCACGATATCCTCTTGATCTGCCATGATCAACGCAACTTGTTGTTCGAGACAAAATGCGGTAAATGGCGCGATCGAATCACTCGTTGGCGATCCCGTTACGATTATTTCTCGCTCTACAAATGAGAAAAAGAGCGGCGCAGAGATGTGAGCGACGGCTTCACCGGTGACTACCACAAGCGAAGGCGATCGTTCTAGGGCAAGCGAATCGACTGACCCGCTATCGCTTGTGGCAATGACGGTCAGTCGAGAATCGCCATGGCGAATCTGTGTGACTACTGCGTTTTTTGTTCTGTTGACGATGACCGAATCGACCAACTGCGAAATCGGCACCAATTGAGAAATTCCCTTCACTGCTAGTGATTGCGAAATGATCGCCGTGTCCGAAGTTGTAGTCACTATCGCCGCCGAATCACCAGAACTGAGAATCACCGTTCCCGCCAGTGATCCGGAACAGGCAGTCAATGTTAGGGGTTGTTGTTCGAGCTCCGTGTTTAGGGAACAACTGGTAAAAATCAGAAATATGAGATTAAAATATGAGTGTCGCGCGGCCATAGAGAACAATCCTTTCTGGTTCGGTTACTGGAACGGTGAGCGAAAATGCGCTACTTCCGCGGGTGAAAAAACGGTGAGTACATGATATTCGCCACTCCGGTTGAACCGCTTGATCGCGATACCATTTCAATCGAAATTCCGTTTCCGGCTTGATTACAGTGTGGAAAAGTGCTACTCCGGCTATGAGAGATGAACGATTCCAGCCGTTGTGGTCGAATCGATTTTCCTGAGCGACGGGAAATGACAAACGGTTCACTTTTGGCTGTAACCGGAATCGGTTTTCATAAAATGTCACCTCGTCAGAACCTGACTTTTGGTAGAATAGGCGATTGCGGATTGAACTTTCGATCAGCCGAGGGAGTGCAATTGTGGTGGAAACATCGGTGCGACCTCCTGCTGGAACCAGTTCTCCGCTGATCTTCGTTTCTCCTCGAACCAAGACGCCGCGTTGAATCCACCGAGAGGTTATTCCCGTGATTGCCCCGCTAGAATCATAGCGGCGCATTGTCTGCTGAACTCGCGATGAAAATTCCGGTTGGTAGTGATCGGAACAGTGCCACAGTTCTAGTGATCCGCGACTTTTGCCATCGAATCGGTTTGCGGTGAGTGCCAGAGCTATTCCTCCATCCCTTTCGAAATTGGATTCCACACGAAATCTGTCGGCGCTATCCCGAACTGCAACCGATGCAATCCACCCCGTGTCGGATCGAACTGCCCGAAGTATTGTTAGTTCCGGGGCGAATCGCCCATATTTATACTCCGCTGAAATAGCCTGTACAGATTCGTCCAGTGATCGGTGTGCAAAAGATCGAAATGCCAAATTCTTCTGAGCAAATGAGGCGGAGACGCCATTCCAATTGCGGCCGGTTCCGAATAGAATCGCCTCGTCGCTGGTACTTGTTCTGTTGTCGAATGATCCCCACAAGAGCGAACGTTTGGGCGTTTGGAAATTTCCCACCGACAGTTCTAGATTTTGTGCAGGAAATCGGCCCGTGAACTCCCGCGACGAAAGCCGTATTTCACCGTTTTGGTCTTCTATGGCCAATTCTCCAAACGAGCCGGTGCGCTGAACGGTAAAAGCTCCGCGACCGGTGGTTCGCGGTTGATGATCGCTGACCATTCCGCTGATTTTCAAGTCTGCCACGCCGTGAATTGGCGAGTTTCGATCTGAAGACTCAAATGTTATGAATGGTGCGAACTGTTCAATGTGAGGGTAGCGGGCAAGCAGTGTGTCAAGAGTTGTTGATTCGGGAAGGTTCGCCAGTTCGTGGACAGATGGGAATCGAAGGCCATCCTGTTCTGCGAAAAGGTCGCCAAGGCGTTTCCATCCTTCGCGCCGAGGATCGACGGGGTTTAAAATCAGTTCTCTAAACTGTTCGAAACAAGTAGAATCAATCTCTTGTGTACGAAGTAGATATTCCGCATCGCTCAGGGATTCGGGAACGGTGGAACAAATTTGAGCTTGAGCGAACGACACCAACGCGAGAGTAGTGATGACCTTTTTGAGCATGAATCCCCTTTGAAGTGTACTACTCTACCATTTCTGAAACGGCTCGGCAAGGGTGTTTTCTACTCTCTGTGGCAGTAAGCGATGGTTTCAAACTATTTTAGAGGTGCGGTCGCAACAGCACGAGGAATCACTTGAAGAAAATTTTACTCTTTCTCCTTTTAGTTCTTATGCCGATTCAAGCGAAGCGGACAGTTCTCGTGTTGAGCGGTGGTGGGGCGCGTGGAATCGCTCATATTGGTGTTCTTCAAGCGATGGATGAATCGGGGATCAAGCCTGATCTTGTGATCGGTACCAGTTTCGGTGCGCTGATCGGAGCTCTGTATAGCGCGGGCTACAGCGGGGAAATGTTAGAAGAGTTACTTTCCACAACGGACTTTTCACAGTTTACATCAAACGAAGCACCTCGCTACACCATGCCGATTTCCAATAAAGAAAAACTTCCTCTCGGCGTAGCATCGTTGCGATTTCAAAAGGGTGAAGTGCCGCTCTATAACACGCAGGTCCTCAAAGGACAGATGATCTATTCCACCCTTTCGCCGATTCTCCTGCCCATTACAGCGGCGGCAAAAAACAATTTCGATTCGCTTCCCATTCCCCTTAGGATTGTCACCACGGATTTGGTTTCAGGGCAAACGATCGTCTTCTCAAAAGGCGATCTACTCGAAGCGGTCAAGGCTTCATCAGCGATTCCCGTGGCTTTTTCTCCGGTGGGAAAAGACGGAATGCTTCTTGTCGATGGGGGATTGGTGGCTAACATTCCCATTATCGATTCCTTGATCAACGATTCCGATTTCGTGATCGCGTCCGATGTCACGTCGCCGCTGTTCAAGAAAGATCAACTCAATAGCCCGATCAATATGCTTTTACAGGTGGCGGGGATCAATATCGCCGAACGCAATAAACGCAATCGCCAACGCGCGAATATCTTGATCAATCCACCTCTCAATTCGATAAGTAACACTGATTTTGATTCAGCGCGAGTAATCTATGCCGAAGGGTACTGGGCGGCGAAAGAGATTTTTGATTCACTGAACTATCGCGGCAAACGCGTGCCACAACAGTTCACGCTTCCCGATCCGGTGATTCGCACGGTGGCAGTGAAAGGAAATGAACAGACTCGAGCAGGGTATATTTTGCAGATTGCTTCTGTAGAACCGGGGGATACGCTTTCCAGAGAACGGATTAAAAACGTAGTCTCTTACCTTTACGGTACAGAACTGTTTAAAAACGTCCATCTCACTATTGACGATGATTCGCTAACCATAAACGTGGCTGAACGTCCCTACTGGGCCACGGATATCGGTGTTCGCGCCGATGATTATCACGCGGTTGAATTTTTCCTTCGACCGGGATTTATGAACTTTTTCGGTCGCGCTGCCACGGCGGAACTCTATCTTCAGTACGGGGTGAAACGACAGAAATACGGCGCACTCGTGCAAGGATTCACGCCGCTGACCAATCGGGGAGGGGCAAACTACAACCTCTCATTGTTTACATCGGCGGAACAGATCGTGAATCGCACCGTCGAAAAGATCGAAGCAAAAGAGTTTATCGATTATCGCGAAATCCATCTTAAAAAACTCTCTGTCGATGCCTCGTTGGGAATCAATCTCTTTCACTCGATGCGCCTTTCCGGTGGATTTTCTCATGAAAATTACTCACTTAGCCAATCCCGCGAAGCCCCTTTTAGAGGACTTGGCGAAGACCAAATTACGAGTCTTTACACATCGCTTCTCATCGACACATACGATCGGTCTCCCTTTCCGCGCAAGGGTAGTCGCCATCAAGTCTGGTTCGCCGGAGCTTCCACCGATGCAGCTTCGACCCGTGATTTTCTGACGCTATTCGGTCAGACTAATTCGATCATTCGGCTCAATTATCATCGCAAAATTCTCTTTCAACCGGGCGCGTGGTTCAGTTGGGCCGATCAGCCACTTCCGGCGGTGAATAAGTACTATCTCGGCGGGGCCCGAACTTCAAACACCATGAACAGCACCAATGTGTTTCGGTCGGTTCCGTTTGCGGGAGTGAAACAGAATGCCATTCCCGGCGACCAGTTGCTTGTGATAAACGGGGCATTGAAATTCCGCATTCCCAAACCGGAAATTTGGCTCTCGCTCTATGCTGATTGGGGAAAGAGTTGGGACGATTTGCCTCACTTCTCCTTTACTACCGCGGCTGCAGATTTTTTGGACACGGCACCACTAGGGCTCGAACTTGAAGGCGCATTAGTCACACCGGTAGGCCCGATTCGCCTCTCCTGGTCGCGGCTCGTACGCGGATCATTTCGCGAATATCACATCCCCGCTTCTTCTCTGTTTCATTTCTCCGTGGGACATGATTTCTAGAAGAGTTTTCTAGAACTAATCAGAATGAACCATGGGAACTTACACGCGTATGATTGTTCAGCAGAGTTTCCGCACATCACTCTTCTGAGTAACACTGTCGATTTTTATCTGACAGCATCCCCAAAATACTCCGCAAATCCGGCAGAACATATTTTCCCGAAGTATAACAATGTGACTCGATCTGGGAGCGTTCATGCTTGATCTTAAATTTGTCCGTGAAAACAGTGAAAAAGTAAAAGCCGTCTGTACCGCAAAAGGCGATCAGGCTGATATTGATGGCATTCTCGATGCGGACGTAAAACGTCGTGCTATTCTCACCGAAGTGGAACTTCTGAAAAAACAACGCAATGAAAATTCCGCGGAAGTAGCTCGCCGCAAAAAAACTGGTGAAGACGCATCGGAAATCATCGAAGCTACTCAGAGTATCTCCGCTAAAGCAAAAGAACTGGATCACGCTCTTACGGAAATCGAAAATATTCAGCAGGAACTTCTTGCGAAAGTGCCGAATATTCCTCACGACACGGTTCCTCACGGTACATCTGCCGCTGACAACGTGGTTCATTCGAGTTGGGGAGAACCGAAAACATTTTCATTCAAACCCTTGGATCACCTCGAACTGAACGATACGCTGAAACTGTTCGATTTCCCACGGGGAGCAAAAATCGCCGGTTCTGGTTTCCCTGTTCTTACCGGAGCAGGAGCGCGTCTCAACCGTGCGCTGATTCAATTTTTCCTCGACACGCATATCAGCAACGGATTCTACGAAATTCAGCCCCCCTATTTCGTAAACGCCGCATCGGCATACGGAACCGGTCAACTTCCAAAATCTCAGGATCAGATGTACTATTCGAACGAAGATGAACTCTATGCGATTCCCACCGCTGAAGTTCCGGTGACAAATCTTCACCGCGACGAACTCTTTGGCGAGTCTGATCTTCCTATTAAGTATTGTGCTTATTCAGCCTGTTTCCGTCGCGAAGCCGGTTCATACGGAAAAGACACTAAGGGTTTCCTTCGCGTTCACCAGTTCGATAAAGTTGAAATGGTGAAATTCGTCCGTGCAGAAGACTCGTACGCCGAATTGGAACTTCTTCGCGAAGATGCCGAACGCATTCTTCAGGCGCTGAATCTTCCCTATCGCGTGCTCTCACTCTGTGATGCAGATTTGTCGTTCTCGGCGGCAAAATGTTACGATCTCGAAGTGTGGGCGCCGGCGGAAGAAAAATGGCTCGAAGTATCTTCGGTGTCAAATTTTGAAGCATTCCAATCTCGCCGTATGAACATTCGTTATCGTCCAAACGGTGGCGATAAACCGCAGTTTGTACATACGCTCAACGGTTCTGGCTTGGCAACGGCGCGCATTCTCGTGGCGATTCTGGAAAACTATCAGACCGATCGAGGAACCGTGATTGTTCCCGAAGTTCTTCGTCAGTACATGGGTGGACTCGAAGAGATTACGGCGTAGTCGTAGGTGATTTGATTCAATTTTTAGGGGAGTCTTTGGGCTCCCTTTTCTATCCGAAAGGTGGAGCTAATGGGACGTGATCGCCGAGTGATATATGATTTTTTCAGCAAGCTGAATCGCGAAACGATGCGTTATGTGATTATCGTCGGGGCATTTCTCACGTTATTTGCGTATGGAGTGTACAACAATTCGATCATGAAACGGCTTCAGTCCTATTCAAGCGCCACTACAGAAACCTATGCGAACCTCATTTCCGAAGCGCTTTTCAACAAGATGGGTGGGCTTGCCGAAGAGCTGATTCTTCGCCAGCTCTTGCAGGATTTTGACATGCCAATTATTATCACCGACATGCTTGGTCGCCCACAAATTTGGAAAAATATTCACACGGGCCATCTCTTCTGGAAGCGCGAAATTTCCGAGGATGATACGAGTTTCAAAGCGTTGCAAGCACTAAAACTGCGCATGGCTGAAATGGAAAAGAAGTATCCTCCAAAACCAGTGTACGGCGAAGCGCGTACGCGGATGGGCGTGTTGTATTACGACGACAGTAATTTCATAAGCGGTTTGCGTCAACAACCTTACTTTGAAATTGGATTCGTGCTCTTTTTCATCTTTGCCTTTTACTACGTACTCAATTCGATTCGTCGCACCGAACGAGGCAATTTGTGGGTGGGACTTATGAAAGAAACCGCTCACCAATTGGGAACTCCTCTAACATCGCTTGTCGGTTGGATCGATTATCTGAAACTTCCGCGAAAAAGTTGCCACTGTAACCCGCGATATGTCCCGCGACGTGGAACGATTGCGCAAAGTGACAAATCGGTTCAGCCAGATCGGTTCGAAGCCGGTGAAGTCGCTTATGAGTCTGCAAGATCTTCTCGATGAACACTTTACCTATTTTGGTAAGCGATTGCCGACGCTGGGGAAAAAAGTAACAATTGTCACAGAATTTGAACCACTTCCGCCGATGCAAATCAACAGCGATCTTTTCAGTTGGGTTTTGGAAAATCTTTTTAAGAATTCACTCGATGCGATCGACAAGCCAATTGGCGAGATAAAAGTTACCGCTCGCTATATCGAAGTGGATCAAATTGTGAGGATTACCCATCGAGACAGCGGAAAAGGGATTACTTGGGACAACCGTCACGCCGTGTTCAACCCCGGATTCAGCACGAAGAAACGGGGATGGGGATTGGGGCTTACCTTGGCGAGACGTATTGTTGAAGAGTATCACCACGGCAGAATCTATATTTCGTGGTCCCAAAAGGGAAAAGGCACTGAATTTACGGTAGAGATACCGGTACCTGAATCAGGGAGCAGAGATCATGTTTCTCGAATCGCGGGGCTACAGCGTAACTCCGGTTTTTAGCGGTGATGATGGACTCCATCTTATCCGTGAAAATATCAATCGCTTTGACATCGTTCTGGTAGATGAACAGATGCCTGGAAAAGACGGGATCACTGTTCTCACCGAAATCAAAGAGATGACCTCTGACCTTCCCGTGGTGATGGTTACCAAATCCGAAGAAGAAGAGCTCATGGAGAAAGCGATTGGTCGTCGTATCGATGGGTATCTCACCAAGCCAGTAAATCCAAGCCAAATTCTTCTTGTCTGCAAAAATCTACTGCAATCGTCGGAGCTGGTCAACGAAGAGACCCGTCACGCCTTCGTGAAAAGCTATTCCGAAGTTCAGCTCAAACTGAAAAAGAAACTGGATTACAAAGAGTGGGTTGCGCTCTATCGCAATCTGGTGAAACGCGAAGTGGCTATCGAAGAGAGTGATGAAGAGTCTATTCGTCAGGGACATAATGCTCAGAAAACCGAAGCCAACGATATCTATGCGAACTACGTGTTTTCTCGCTATGCGGATTGGATCGCAGGATCTGAAGATAAACCACTCATGTCCTACGATGTGCTTAACAAATTTGTCAAACCGGCAATCAAATCAAATGAACGGTTCGCCTTTATCATTCTCGATTCGATTCGCCTTGATCAATACGTTATGATTCAACGCCGTATAAAACGCCATTTCCAGGTGAATAACTATTTCTATACATCGGTTATTCCTACTTCCCGCGAATTTGCTCTTTCATCCCTGCTTTCAGGAATGCTTCCGCGTGATATAGCAAAAAATCATCCAGACTTGTGGAATATTGTGGAAACGCAAGGTGGAAAAGTTCTCAAGGAACTTCTTGCCTTGGGACTTGCGGACACCGGTCTTACAAAAAATGACCTCAATTTTTACGATATGTTTAATAGTAGCGTCACCGCTGATACGATATCAGCAAACCTGAAACGTTCGACCTTCACGGCGATCTACGCTGATTTTATCGAAATGTTCGGCGGTGAGAAAAAATCAAAGGCGATGCAGGAGATGGTTTCCAGCGGAAAAGCGTTCCGGCATATGACCGGGAATTGGTTTGAAGAGTCGCGTCTCTTTGAAATTATCAAACGCCTTTCCACAGAAGAAGTAACTATTGTACTCTGCCCGAGCTCTGGTAATATTCTCTGCACAAAAGGGACCAATTACTACGGTGAATCAAGTCGTTTGCGCAATCGTCGATACCGATATGGTCCAGACATTACCGCCGATGAACGATTTGGATGCTATTTCGATGATCCTGTTCGTTTTGGGCTCCCTGCGAAAAATGAAAATGACCACTATGTGATGTTGAAAGAAAATTTCTATTTCACCGATCACGGAACGTATCACGAGTATAATGATCAGTATATGAATAGCTTTGAACGCGGTGGTATCTCTATGGAAGAGATGATTCTTCCTCTTGCTATCTTAAAGCCAAAAGTGCTTGACCTCGATTTGGATCTCGATTTTTAATGAAACAGATAGAATCTCACTCCCGCGAAGAGACTCAGCTTCTCGGGAGAAAACTTGCTCATCTTCTCAAACCCGGTGACGTAGTCATTTTGACTGGTGATCTCGGCAGTGGAAAGACTGAATTGGTGCGTGGATTCATGCGCGAACTCGACCCCAATGCTATTGTTCGAAGTCCCAGCTTTTCACTGGTCAACAGCTACCCCACAACCCGTTTCATGGTAAATCATTTTGATTTTTATCGATTGTCTGCTGCGGATGAACTGTTCGAAGTTGGCTATGATGAGTATCTTTCGGCTGATTCAATCTGTTTTATTGAGTGGGGCGAAATGTTCCCTGAAGCAATTCCCGGAAACTGCTACCATATGATTTTCACCGAAGCTTCTGAAAATCATCGTGTGATCAAAACAGACTTGCCTCTCTGACGGTTATCCCGCCACGAGAATTTCATTCAATTTTGACCCGAGATTGTGTATCGAGTAGGGCTTTGTCAAAATTCCTTGAATAGAATCAGGTTCGATATTGTTGAGGTTGTCTCGGTGAGCAAATCCTGTACAAATTAACACCGGAACATCAGGAGATATTTCTCTAATATTTTTGAGTGCCACATCGCCACTCATTACTGGCATCATCATATCCAGGAGAATCAGATCGATTGTTGCACTGTTTTTGCGGTAGAGTTCCACGCCATCAAGTCCGTTGACCGCGCTCATCACATCGTATCCGAGTCTGTTCAATATGAGTGTAACTGATTTTCTTATAATGAGTTCGTCGTCAACGATGAGGATAGTCTTTTTCTCTTTTATGGCACTGATTTTTGTGGTTACTGGTTTGTCTTCATTGATGATACACTGCTCGGACTCCGCCAATCTCAGCAAAATAGTAAAAGTCGTTCCTTCTCCTACCACACTGGACACAGTGATCTCCCCACCGCACTGCTGAACTGTTCCGTACGCCGCTGCAAGTCCAATGCCCGTTCCGCTTTCCTTGGTAGTAAAGAAGGGATCAAAAATGTGGGTGATAACATCCGGTGCGATTCCCGTTCCCGTATCAGATACTTCAACAGATAGATATGTTCCTGGTTTAAGAGGGAACCGCGATTTTTTACACCGTTCACTGTTCAGCATAACAATCGATGTTGAAAAGATAATTGTGCCACCTGCGGGCATCGCGTGCCCTGCATTTATACCCAGATTGAGAAACATATTCTGAAGATTTGCGGCATCGCCCATCACGGTATGGTCGCCAGTTTCGAGGTGAAGGGCTGTGGTAATACGCGGGTCAAGACTGTGGTGAAGTATCGATTCCATAGAGTGGAGAATCTGATTTATCGCGACTGGTTCAATGCGATGAATATCTTTTTTACTGAATGTTAGCAGCTTGCGTGTTAAATCCGCCGCTCGTGTCGATGCATTCGTGATTAGGTCTAGCAGTTCATCCTGTTCTTCGGGGTCACAGCCGCCTTTGAGTAGTTCTGCAGCGTTGAGAATTCCTCCTAGCACATTATTAAAATCATGAGCTATTCCTCCTGCAAGTTGACCAATTGCATTCATTTTTTGTGTTTGCCGCAGTTGTTCTTCTAATTCAGACTTATCGGTAATGTCGTCGAATCGCATTACAGCACCATGACTGAGTGAATTTGTCATAGGGAAAAGGGTGAGACTATAGCGACGAACGGGAGATTCTGTGGTGAACTCGGTTGATAAGATCGTATGAAGTGAAAGGCTGTCATTAATCTGTTCAATCATAGGTTCGAGAAATGGAAAGAGGTGAAGTAGATGATTTGAGTTGTCGCGTTTTTGCGGAGAAATGGAAAGAGCATGCGCTGTTCGATTGAGCCGTACCACTGCTCCTTCCTGATTGAGCGTGATAAGTGCAGATGGCATAGATTCGAAGATATCGGTAAGTATTCCTTCGGTACGTTCAAGGTTCATTTCCGCGCGCTTTCGTCCGGTGATTGCTACAAGAATAATTACCCCAATAAGTAAAATCCCCAATAGTTCAATGCCGAGAAATCGAATGAGTCGCATCTGATTATCTTTGGCATTTTTTGCCGCAGTCTGAAGTGTAAGTTCTTGTACTGTTGAAAGATGGAATTCAGCGATGCGGTAAACAGACCGGTAGTCAACGGTGAGAAAATCGATCTTTATTGAATCGCTATAATGAGCGGCTCTGACGATTTGTCCGCTTGCCTTGATCAGTTGCTGCGTAGCAATATCGAGTTTTTCAGTGTAAGATCTGTCGAGAATTGATATTCGCTGTAATGATTGCGATTGATCGTTTATTTTCGTGGATATTTCATTGATATTGCGAATTGCGAGAAACTGATCCGAAGAGTCACCGTAGCGAAGGTTGTTTTGCCACATGGTCAGATGTGCCATGGAAGAGTGAATCGAGTTGATTAGTTCTGCTTGCTCGAGGTTTTGTGTTGTAATAGTATCATTTTTCCTAAGTTCAGAAATCGTGAATAAAAGACTGCCACCGAACAGAAGTACTGCAATAACAATTCCCATCGCCCCAAAAAGAGAAATGTGTTTCGGTGATTTAACGGTTTCTTTCATTCGAGCTCCGATGGAATTATCCTATTGTTCGAACGTAATAGTACAATTGATTAAGAGTTACGGCAATAAAAAAACTGCATAAATAGCATGATTTTTTTACCGTAAAATAGTAGAATTGATTCATAACGTACTCAAGGGAGACGCCATGATAAAACTCGTTTTCTTCTTTTTACTGCTCATGATAAGTTCCTGCGGGAAAAGTAGCAATGCTCAAACGAATCAACCATTGATTTTCCTGCATTATTGGAGTGATGACCTCGGTGCTGGAATCGATACTATGATGCAAGCGTTCAGTTCGATGAATAAAGGCTATACGATTAAAGCTTCAGGTTTTGATCACGAGTCTTATAAAGTGAGTATCAAGGTGATGCTTGCGGGTGGAAATCCGCCGGATCTTTTCTCATACTGGGCCGGAGCTCGCACAAATGCTTTAGTTAAATCTGACTATCTTGAACCGCTCACAGACGTATGGAAAAAGCACTCTATAGATGATGCAATAAGTCCGATGGTGGCAAATGCATGTAAATATAAAGGTGTTCCTTATGTACTGCCAGTGGCTCAACACTATGTGGCATTCTTTTATAACAAACACGTTTTTCAAAAAAATGGTATACATCCACCAAAAACATGGAATGAGTTCACAGCTGTGTGTCAAACTCTTAAGTCGAACGGTGTAACGCCAATTGATCTGGGGGCTCGCGATCTCTGGCCCGCACAGTTTTGGTTTGACTATTTGTTGTTGCGTACCGCCGGTCCGGGATTTCGAGACTCTCTCATGAGCGGAACCGCATCTTACAGCGATCCAAAAGTTATGAAATCATTTGAACTTTGGAAAGAACTTATAGAAAGTAACTATTTCAGAAAAGATGCGGTGAATCGCGACTGGGCAGAGGCAGGCCGCTCGGTTGCATCAGGAGATGCGGCGATGACACTCATGGGAACTTGGATCATCGGTATGTTTGACAATCAGTTCAAATTGAAACAAGGGATCGATTACGATTATTTCTCCTTTCCTACAATTGATGAATCTATTCCTGTTGTTGCATTGGGGCCAATCGATGGAATATTGTTGCCCAAAGCGGGAAATACAAAAAAAGCAAAAGATGTGATTGCGTCATTTACACAAATTGAAGTGCAGCGAGCGATGAGTGTTGGAAGTGGAGCTCTTTCACCTGCTGTTTCGGTTGTACCGAGTGATAATCTGCCTATACAAAAGAAAATCCATTCTGAGTTAAAGGGGGTCGATTATTGGGCATTTAATTTCGATCTTGCTGCTGAACCGGTGATTGCAGAAAAAGGACTTACACTTTTTGGTGAATTTTTGAAAACCCCTACCAGTTATCCACTACTTCTGGAAAATCTCCAAAGTGAGGTGGCGAAGTAGTTCTCGCTTGCTTTTTTTCTTTGCATTCAGTGGCACATCGATTAGATGTGCCATTTAGCTATGGGAGTCGCGATGGGCCTTGTGCATTTTGCCTATGAGAGAAAACATGAACATCACAAAGAGTAAATATACAAGTGCTAGGGTTATTGGAGGAATCCGATTCCACGTAATTGAATACTCTTCCACATCTTGTTCTGAGAGAAGTTCCACCTGAATTGTGCGCAATTTTGTACGATTGGGGTTTCCCCATACACGAATTGGTACAGATGGTGGGGTTACCACTAATTCCCATCCTTTTCCGGCGGCGCATTTTTCGGCGTAGGCGATTAAATCTTCTTGGTTATCTGAAGTGAGGCGTTTAAACGACGTCAGTTCAACGAGATTCATTTCTGGTAATTCAAGGAAATTCATGAGGTTGAACGCCAGTTCATTTGCGTCACCATAAAGAAACTGTTTTCGATCTTTAGGGGCATAAGTGCGTTTGGCTGTGACGGTATTGTTTTGAACTGTTACTGAGGTAAATGTTTGCGCTAGTTTTGTACTACATGCAATTGTCCCTTTAGCATCTTCTCCGAAATAAAATGCAACAGCAGAAGAATCGCCACAATGAACTGTTCGGGTAAGGGTAGCTTTTCCGCTGTGGGAAATGCGAACGGAATCGACAATCGTGGCACTGAACAGAGTGAAATGAAGGATACAGAGAAGCAGTATTGGTTTCATAAGATATCCTTTTGGGGTAACTCGACAATTATGTTGTAAAAGATATGTGATGGCGGTATACTTTTTGTCGGAAACATACGTTATTCAAAGGCGTGGATATGGGAATCAGAAGTGTTGTTATATTGGTTGTGTTGGTTGGTGCAATGTTGTCGTTAACAAGTACCTTTCTTGTGCATAATAAATTGATTTCACCTGTCTTTTCAGAATTTGAAGAGCAGGTTGCGCTGAATAACAATGAACGTCCTCACTCTGTAATACTCTTTGCTGAACGGAACCTGAGCAACATTTGTCATGACTGGGCTACATGGGATGATTCGTGGAACTTTGCCGTTGGAAATGATGCAAATTTTGAACAATCAAATTTGTTATTGGAAACCTTTCAGAATCTTAAGGTAGACTGTGTCATTTTCCTTGACACCATGAATCGCATAACTTGGGGAAAACTGATTGATCACGAAGGAACTGCTTTGTCTGATCTTCCTGTTTCATTTGCTGATTCGATACTAGGCCCCTTGAACAGTATTACCAGAAATCGGATTGGTGGGTTACAGATAGTTGACAGCGTGCCGTGGATTTTTAATGCACAACCAATTATGCGAAGTGATCGATCTGGACCACAACACGGTTGGCTTGTAATGGGGCAGAAGTTAAGCACAGAAGTGCTAGAAGAGCTCGCGGAAATTGCTCAAATGCCTTTTGAAATTGATCCCATGAAAAAGGGCGAAATTGCAACTGACAGCACTATTCACACCTATCAAAAAGATACCATTTTTAGCCGTCACGGCATTCCCGATATCAAGGGAGAATCTGGTTTTTGGTTAGAAACATCAACTCCGCGAAAGCTCATGGCATTTAGTCACAATCAAAGTGTCATTGCTCTGAATTTGGCGATTGCTGCGTCGGTGATTGTTGCGGTGCTGATTCTTTTTGTCATTAACCGTTTTGTAATTGCACCACTTCTCCTGTTGAACCGAGAAATGCAAACGATTCACCACCGGGGGAAATATTCTGTGCGGATAAAACACAGCGGGTGTAAAGAGATTGTGGATCTTACGACAATGTTTAATGCACTCTTGTCGAGAATTGATCTTGAAACGAGTGAACTAGCTCTTCTCTCTGAAACTGATGGACTCACGGGATTGGCAAATCGGCGATCCTTTGATGAGGCGTTTACGATGGCGTGGAAAGAGTGTTTTGACAATAATACAGAACTATCGATTATCGTTATAGATGTGGATTTTTTCAAAAAGTACAATGATACCTTAGGCCACCAAGCCGGTGATCAGTGTCTTCGCCAAGTGGCAGAAGTGATTCGTCGAAATGTGCTCTATCAACACGACCTTCCGTGCCGATACGGCGGTGAAGAGTTTGCGGTGATTCTACCTGATACGAAAAGTTCCGGTGCGTTGCGCGTTGCCGAGAGGATTCGATCTGAATTGGAACGGTTGGCAATTCCACATCCTATGTCGATACAGGGGTATGTTACTATTAGTGCGGGAACTGCCACGGTGATTCCGTCTGATGGATCATCGCCGGAACGCCTCTTTTCACGGGCTGATGCTGCCCTCTATAGGGCAAAAGAGTCGGGAAGAAATAGAATCGAATCACTTCACGAGTCATAATCTGGCAAAAAGGGTGTTCTGATTGAGTATTTCCCGTTTCCATAAGCTATCTTTTGATCTGTATAAAAGGTTTTCTTCTCACGAGGAAACCTTTCTTTTTGAAGCAATAGAAAGGGTGTTGGCATGATTCGCGTATCGGTATTACTCTGTGTTCTTGTTGGATTGGGCATGGCTCAACCAAAACCACTTCCGGGAACAAAAACTCCCGTTAAACCAGCCGCCACCGCTGCCAAGCCGGCTGCAACAACATTTGATCAAGATGTGCGGACACTTATGAAACTGACCGAAGTTGAAGCTTCGGCGGGGGCGCTTATTCAGCAGATGGGAATGCTTATGAAAATGGGCAACCAGCAGATTCCCGACAATGTGATTCTCGCGGAGATGAAAAAGGTGAACACCACGGGATTTACCAACGCGGTGGTGCCGATCTACAAAAAGTATTTCACACAGGCCGAAATCAAAGAGATGATTCGTTTTTATACGTCGCCAGTGGGAAAAAAGATGGCGGCGAAACTGCCAAATATCACGCAGGACGCCATGATGGGAACCCAAGGGTGGGCCGAAACAGAAGCGAAAAAGATGAAAGTGGCGCTGGAGAAAAAGGGGTACAAATTCCCCACTGCTCCGGCGAAATGATTTAAGGCAGGTTTTTCCTGCCTTTTTTATTGGCTATGTACCCTTTAGCTGTGGGAAATTTTAAAATCCGGTTTTATATTTCGATATAGCGCATCTGCTTCACTGTTATTTCAACATCAAAATACAAACGCAATTGCGTTTCTTCTGGGCGTTCCGCCGCTACGCGTCGTCGGGCCATTCCAGGGGTTCGCTGCGCTCCGTGCTTCGCACCCGCTTCGCG
>JFJP01018591.1_pt1 | contig 48693 bp, 44 predicted proteins | sample 431651 | NCBI WGS metagenome assembly JFJP01 (sample SAMN02602958, study PRJNA72255) | Microbial mat metagenome, whole genome shotgun sequencing project. | biome: fresh water; feature: sink hole; material: water; isolation source: purple microbial (photo- and chemosynthetic) mats found in... | reverse complement strand
AGGATTCGCGGGTTCGCCTGCTGCGGCTTTCACGCAATTTCGGGCATCAGATCGCCATCACTGCAGGGCTGGACCATGCCAGTGGGGATGCTGTGGTCATCATCGATGCCGATCTGCAGGATCCGCCGGAGGTGATTCCAGATCTGTTGGGCAAATGGCGCGAGGGGTACGAGGTTGTCTTTGCGGTGCGTCGCAGCCGGGCGGGCGAGACGTGGCTTAAAAAGGCTTTGGCAGCCTCTTTTTATCGTATTTTCCGGAGTCTTGCCAAGGTGGATGTGCCGATGAATACCGGGGATTTCCGGTTGCTTGGGCGACCGGCCGCGGATGCCATGAAGCAGGTCCGCGAGACGCACCGTTTCATGCGGGGTTTATCGTGCTGGATCGGTTTCACGCAGGCATCGGTTCTGTATGACCGCGATCCCCGCTATGCCGGAGTGACCAAGTATCCGGTCTGGAAATCAGCGAGGTTGGCTTGGGATGGAATCACGTCTTTCTCAAGCAAACCCTTGAAATGGATGATGAACTTCGGCCTGCTGATGGCTGCAATTTCTGTCATTCTTGCCTTTCATATTGTCTGGTTAAAGCTTGGCGGTGAGGAGGCGTTGATCACGGGTTGGGCATCTCTGGCTGTGTTAATGCTATTCTTGGGAGGAATTCAACTGGTTGCGATCGGCTTGCTTGGTCAGTACATCAGCCAGATATTCGACGAGACAAAGAAAAGACCGCTGTATTTTCTTAAGGAATGAGAGCCGCTAACTGATGATTTGATTGTAACGTACAGCTCCTCGGTTCAATCTTACTGTATTGAATATTTTTTATACATACTTGTAAGGATGCGATTTCATAAGATTTTATCGTTCAGATGATGTGATTACCCAAGGTGCTTTCGAGTTTGTGGGGGATTTAGGACAAGGCGGCATGAACAAGAAGTACAGGCTCCAAAGCGCCATCCTGTGGGCACCTCACTCAGCAGGAGAATGTGAGGCGCTGCATACTCCACCCGAGATATGTGATGTTCGATGGACAAACACCATGAAACTGAAGCAACTTTTAGCTCGAATCTACTGTACGACGCGGTTATGGAAAAGAAAATATGATGTTGGTCGGGGTACATACGGAAAGCCACGAGTCCGTCATTGGGGAGAGCCTACAACTCTAAAAGTTGGAAATTTCTGCTCTTTTGCTGATGGAGTGACCATATTTTTGGGTGGCAATCATAGAACTGACTGGATTACAACGTATCCATTCTCTGCGTTTCGAGAAAGCGCGAAGGATATAAAAGGCCATCCGGCATCCCGGGGCGATGTCGTCGTTGGGCATGATGTATGGATCGGCTCAAACGCAGTGATTCTCAGCGGAGTCAGTATAGGTTCAGGTGCGGTGGTCGGGGCTTCATCCGTTGTTACGCATGACGTTCCCCCGTACTGCATTGCTGCCGGTAATCCCGCCAAAGTTGTCAGGAAAAGATTTTCTGAAGAGGATATCTCCGTACTGCTTTCGCTTGAGTGGTGGCATTGGAATGATGCTAAATTGGATGCCGCAATGCCTTTTCTTTTGAATGGTAATGTCTCCGAGCTTTATCGTTTCGCTTCTAATTATGACCAGTCTTGCGAACAGAATTTGACGTCGCCATGAGGCAGCGAAAGACGATTTCGTCGAATATTTCAATGCTGCCCCAGCAAGTGGATAGAACACCCAATAGCAACGAAACTTAAGAGCAACGATATCGCCCAAGAATTGTTGAACTAAGCCGCTTTGCGGCAATTTAAATACCCAAATACTCACGGCATTGAGAGCGCTTAAAAGCTCCTTATGCCAGGGGACGCTGCACATGGTGTGCCGCGCCTGCCTCTGGCGATAAGGAGACAACCATGGGTGGGAAGTGTAGCGGAAGTTCGAGAAATGACCAACGTAATTCGCAGGCGCTGGAGCAAATGGACGCGGCGATGGCGAAGGCGGGGTTCGTGCCCGGCTCTCAGACGGCGTATGCACGGGCGCTGGTGTCAGTTCGCGGCGAAACTGGATCGCAAGGGCTTGGCGGAGGCCACGGCGGGCGACGGTATCTTTCGAAACTGAAGCAATCTGGCGTTTCAGCCACGCTCTTCGGTCATGCGTCGTCCGCCCTGCGTTCTTCTTCGAATCCGTGCGAGGGGTGACGTGGAAGCCGCTGTCGGCACTGCGCCTGCCTCTCGCTGATCTATGCCTGCGGCCTGCGCCTGGGCGAGGCTTGCCGGTAGGGTGCCAGCCATACGACCAGATTATCCGACATCTTCACATACCGTTCATCATGCGTCTTGCTGCTTGCCTCGCTGACGAAGATTTCCCGTCGTTCGAAATTGATGTCCGTCCAGTCCAGCCGCTGGAGCTCCCCCGCCGGACGGATCCCGGCGAACAGGGCGAGCGCATAATACGGGACCATTGCCGGGGTATTTGCGGTTGCCCATTGCATGAGCTTTTCCACATCCCCGACCGGCATCACATACGGCAGCCGCTTCGGTTCCGTGGCTACCGTCATCCGGACCGCCGGATTCATCTCGACCCACTGCTTCTGAACCGCCAGGTTGAACAGCGCCACCAAAAGCCGACGATGCTTGTTGAGCGTAACCGGCCCGCCGTTCTGCTGGTCATTCCAGCGATCCAGATCCGTGGCAGTGACATGCGTTACCGGCGTATCTCCGAACGACCTGATAAAGCTCAGCGTGCCAACCCGCAGTTCCCGGAGCGTCGATGGCCGCCGCCCCGCCTTTTCCACCTTGGCAATGTACTGCTGCAGCATTTGACTGCAGGTGCCCGCCGCGCCGCCTTCCGGCTTATTATGACGCATCCAGAACGCGGCCGCTTCGATCAAGGTTCCTGCGCCCGTTCAATTCCGCCAGCGCCTTCACCGCATCCGAACGCTGATCGCTGGTCAACATGCCATAGGCCTCAGCGGCATCGGTCAGGCTGCCCTTGCCCTCAAGCCGTGCTGCTTCTGGGCGGCAGCGGCTAGTTCATAGTTGTGAAGCTACGACGGCCCCGCTTGCCGTCGACAATCCCCAGATCCAAGATAAAACGCTGATAGGTTTCCCCGTTACGAACCACCGGAGAAATACGGATCGTTCCAACCGATGCAGATGCTTTCGCCATGATGAAATCCATTGCCAATTACAAAGACAGTGTAGACACAAACACGGCACAAATCAATAAAAAATAAAAAACCATAGCCTGAAAGCCGTCAAGCTTTCGTCATAAGTTCTTAATAATCAATTGGTGCCCGGGGCGGGACTCGAACCCGCACACCCTTGCGGATAACAGATTTTAAGTCTGGTGCGTCTGCCATTTCGCCACCCGGGCAATCGGTTCGAACTTTATGCCATGGCGCGGGCGATAGCAATCCAAAATTACGATTCAGTTTTGGATTGAAGGCGGCATAGGTAAAAGTATAATGTAGATAGGATTGAATAGGGTGGTTTGTTGGCAGGAAGGAAAACAGTATGGAAAAGACGGCAGTTCAAGATGAGCCTGCAGGCCTTGATGTGCCGGCTTTAGACGGTGATCTTGCGGAAGTCAACCGTCTGCTGCGCATGGAAATAGAAGCGCGTATCGCTGCCGAGGAATCCTTGGCCGCCAGTGAGCGTAAGTATAGGGCCATGGTGCATTCTGCTGTCGATGGCATCTGTATCTTGCAGGAACAGGTTCTAAGCTATGTAAATCCCCGGCTTTGCGAGATGCTGGAACGTGATCAGGATGCATTGATCGGTACCTCCCTGGCCGAGCATATTGCCGAGGACCAGGTTGATCGTACGTTAGGTCTTTATCGGCGAATGGCCAAGCGCGACGTGTTTCCTCAGCGTTACGAAACGGTCTTGGTCAGTAAGGGCGGGCAGCGAGTTGATGTGGCGGTGAGTGCCAGCGCCATTGATGTTGACGGGTTTCCGTCGGTGGTTGTGATTGTGCGCGATATAGCGAGTCAGAAACGTGCACGCCAGATCGCCATCGAGAACGAGCGCCTAGAGGCAGTCCGCACGGTTGCGCACGGGATCAGCAATAATTTCTCGAACATCCTTAGCGTGATCAGCAGTTATGCCGCCTCCATTGCGGACAGCTTTCTTCCCAACACGCGCCCTCACGAGTCGGCTCGGAAGATTTTGGAGGCTGTTAGTCATGCCACGGACCTAACGCGGCGTCTGCTTGGGCTTGTCCGGGTCAGTCCGGATGCTGGGTTGCAGCTTAGTGCTGTGGATGTGGCGACATCAGTCAGCAAGGCTTGTGAGTTGATTGCGCCGACACTGCGTGAGCGTGACATTGTGGTTGACGTCAACGCAGCGGTGCCCAACCTGTACATTCAGGCTGATGCGGGACCGTTTCTTGATGTGCTGATGAATATCTTCCTGAATGGTGCGGATGCCATGCCGCAGGGGGGGCGACTGGATGTGCAGATCCTGCTGCAGGAACGTCAACAGGCGACGCATACGTTACCCCCCGGTGTGGCTGACGGGGATTATGTTGATGTGTCGGTCAGTGATTCGGGGATCGGGATGACGCCAGAGCAACTGGCCCATGTTTTTGAGCCCTTTTATACGACCAAGGCCGATCGGGAATGTTTTGGACTCGGGCTGCCGGTTGCCCAGCGCATGATCCAGTCTTGGGGTGGATGGATCGAGGTGCGTAGTACACCGGGAGAGGGAACCTGCATGCAGCTCATCATCCCGCGTGCTGCCGCCCCGCATCCGGCATCGCATGATACCCCGGATCATGCACGAACGGTGCTTGTGGTTGATGATCATGCCGGGCGACGCCGGATGATGCGGCGCGTGCTGATGACGGATGGCTGTATCGTGCTGGAAGCAGAGACTGGTGTCCAGGCGATTGAACTGTATCGGAACCGGTCGCAGGACATTGATCTTGCGGTTATTGACTGGATCATGCCGGGCGTTGATGGACGCGATGTGCTGCAGGTGATTCACGAGGGGAGCCCGGAAATTCCAATCTTGATGTTGTCCGGCTTTTCACGGGATTATGTGCGTAGCCAGGTTCGCATAGGCGCCTGGGCATTCCTGCAGAAACCGTTTTCGACCCCACAGTTTCGTGCCGCCGTACACAAGCTGTTGGATTAAGCAGGACGATCGGCAACGTCTAGTCGAGCCATCAGCTCCCTCTGGCGGCGACTTATTCGTGCCAGCATGCGGCGGTTGCAGGCGATCGAATCCCCGAGAAAACCAAGCAGGATAAAAAGCAGACCGGCAATTACAAACAGGATGAACAGGCTGAGCGCCACGTTGCTGCGTCCGCTATGAGCGATTCGTGAATATAGATAGTATGCCCCATTGAGGATGCCGATTCCGAACGTAAAGGCTCCCAGCCCGGCAAAGGTCTTAAGCGCCTCGTAGCGTACATAGATCCGGAGCATATCGGCGACACAGCGCTTGATGTAGTCGGGAATGGAGCCGAAGAGGCGGGATTCGCGCAGCTTGCCGTTGGTGCGGATGGGAACCTCGGCGATGGATTCCCCCTCCTTGCCCAGCGCGATGATGGTCTCGATGGTGTGAGTGTAATCGGTGACGAGGTCGAGGCTGAGTGCCGCTTCCCGTGAAAAGGCTCGGAAACCGCTGGTGACGTCACTGACGTCTGTTCCCGACAGCTTGCGGACAACCCAGCTTCCGAACCTCTGCAGGATCTTCTTGCGAGCGGAAAAATGCCGGATTCCCTCGATGTCGCGAACCCCGACAACGCAATGCGCCTTGCGTGCCAGGATGGGTTTTACCAGCAGCGCGATGTCGGCACCCGCGTACTGGTTGTCACCGTCGGTATTGACAATGATGTCGGCACCGAGGCGCACGGCTTCGTCAAGCCCGCTGCGGAAGGTTGGCCCCGAGCGACCGGGCGATCTCGACTGTACGATCCGTAGAGCCATCGTCAATGACCAATGTTTCGATCACGTCGATGCCCTCAATCGCAACTGGAAGATCGCGAAACACGCCGGGCAATGTATGTTCTTCGTTAAAGCAGGGGATTTGAATAATCAGTTTCATAGTTTTTTCCGCCATCCAAAATACTCGACAACTGTAGGGTATTCGGCGTAACCTTACAACGGTAAAAATCAGGAGCGTTAGATAGTGGCAAATCGTGTGGTATTCATCGGGCCGTGTTACCCGTTTAAGGGAGGTGTCAGTAAATATGCGGCACGGCTAGCGGTGCGGCTAGCGGCGACGATCCCGTTGGAAATGCATACCTATGCCCGGCTTTATCCCCGCTGGCTATTCCCAGGACGGAGCGAGCCGGATCCGATCCTTGAGTATAATGACGTTCCGTTTGCCATTCGCGATCTCAGCTTCCTGCGTCCCTGGACCTTCTACCGGCTCGGCTGCCGGATCCGACGGGATGCCGGATCCATCGACGGGGTGGTGCTGACCTGGTGGACGTCGGTTTGGGGCCTACACTCCTGGCTGCTGATGATGGGGCTGCGCAAGTCGGTGCCCCTGGTTTTATGGTGTCACAATGTGTTTGATCACGGACGCCGGGGGTTGCTCACCATCCCGGTCAAACAATTACTGCAAGGGGCTGACAGCTTTGTGACGCATTCCGGGACGGAACGTAAGCGACTGGAGTCACTCGCAGGCGGGCGCCCTGTGGGTATGTCGCCGCTGCCTCCGCTCCACCTGGGCGAACTCAAGCCGCTTGGCGAACCGGGCGTTATGGCACCGTCCCGTGATCGTTTACGCGAGGCACCTTTTAGACTATTGTTCTTTGGTTTTGTTCGTCCCTACAAAGGCGTGGAGGATCTACTGGAGGCGATGCGGCAGGTTTCTGATAAAGTGCATGTACACTTGACGATCTGCGGGGAATGCTGGGGCAAGATGCATCAAAAGCTCCAGGCTTGCCTGCGTGAATACAACATCGAGGATATCGTGGATATTCGGGATGCCTACATTCCGGATGACCAGCTTGGCGCTGTGTTCGAGGCTTGTGATGCGGTGGTGCTTCCGTATCGTGAGGCCACGGGTAGTGGTGTCGTTGCGCTTGCACATTTCTTTTCGCGTCCGGCGATTGTGACGGATGTAGGATCGCTTTCGGAAGCCGTGGTGCCGGGCCGTAACGGGTGGGTTTGCCGAGCCGGGAATCCTGACCATCTCTCCCTGACCATCCTGCAAGCCATAAACCAACCCATCTCCGCAGCCTCAGTCGCCGCCGCACAGCCTGATGCGGTGGACGCTTGGGATAAGTTGACCGCCTGCGTGCTCCAGGTGATGGTTTCAAAAACGGATAAAGCGAACGCAGTTCGGCAGGAGATCAAGAGGGGAAAACATCACCAACGGCACTAGGTTCCGACCATCTCGCACGCCGGGTTCACGATCAGGGAACAGAGCCCCGGCTACGACGTCGTTGATCTTGTCCCTTATAAATATGTCTTTTGTAAACAACTCACGAACCGAACGGAAAGCCATGATCGAATGACATCATTCTGAATAATTGGTGTTTGACAGAAAAGCGTTGAAGCGTTAGTTTTTCGATCACAATTTGGTGGATCGCTTCTTGAGAATTTAATTGAAATGCAGAACGCTCATGGATGACTTCTTGTTGGAAACGAAGGGGCTCTTTAAGGTTTTTTCGGGCGTTCGCGTGCTGAGCGATATAGATCTCCGGGTGAAGCGAGGGCAAGTCCTGGGGATCATCGGCGAAAATGGTGCCGGCAAGTCCACGCTGGTTAAGATTCTCACCGGCATTCATGCCCCGTCATCAGGCCGGATTTTCATTGAGGGTTACGAAATCCGCCACATGAACCCCGAACTTGCTGGCAGACTGGGGGTGAACATGATCCCGCAGGAGTTCAATCTGATCGGCAACCTTAATGTTTTCGAGAATATCTTTCTTGGCCGTGAATACCGTTCATGGGGCGTTTTCCTCGACAAGGGCAGAATGCGTAGGAAAACGAAAGAACTTCTGGACGAGTTGCGCTGCGCGGTCTCGGTTGACGCCCAAATTCAGGATTTGAGCGTTGCTGGCAAGCAGATGGTGGAGATTGCTAAGGCTGTTGTTAACGACTGCAAAATCCTCATCATGGATGAGCCTACGACCGTGTTGACGCAGGACGAAACGGATATCCTGTTTTCCCTGGTTCGTCGACTCAAGGAGCACGGCACGGCGATTGTCTATATTTCTCACAAGCTTGCTGAGGTCAAGCAGATCTGCGATGACATCATGGTGTTGAAGGATGGCTGCTTCGTCAGCCAGGATCCCGCCTCTGAGCTCTCAACGCATGAAATGGCCAGGCGCATGGTTGGCCGCGAGCTGCGGCAGATGTTCCCGCCTAAATCCAAACCCGGTTCGGAAGTTGTTCTTGGCGTTGACAACATGGTGATCCCGGGGGATGTCGCAGGCATAACATTTGATCTGAGAAAAGGTGAAATACTTGGCTTTGCCGGTCTGGTGGGCGCAGGCCGGACGGAAACGGCTGAGGGCATATACGGGATCAGGAGACCGGTGTCCGGGTCCATTTCTATTGGCGGCAGCAAGGTGAGTATAAAATCCCCGCGTGATGCGGTTGCCCACGGGATCGCGTATCTTTCAGAGGATAGGCAGGGCCGCGGGATTCATACCGGCTTCAGTGTTTCTCACAACACGACGTTGATTTCGTTGAAGAACTACGGCAAACTGATTACCGATAGGGCCAAGGAACTTGAGAAGACTGGATTCTATGCACGGAGTTTTAATATCAAGAGTCCTTCTCAGACGACGCCGCTGAAGTTCCTCAGCGGCGGCAACCAGCAGAAAGTGGCGCTGGCAAAAGGTCTTGATCCGCAGCCTAGGATTTATATTTTTGATGAGCCGACCCGCGGCATTGATGTGAATGCTCGGGGTGAGATATACGTATTCATTCGCAGGCTGGTAGAGGACGGTATAAGCTGTATTCTCATCTCGTCGGATCTGGAGGAGGTCATCGGACTCTCCAACAGGGTGGTGGTCATGCGTGAAGGGCGGATTGCCGGGATTTTGGAAGGTGATCAGATCAATGAGGAAGACATCATGTTTCTGGCGGCGGGTGTCGGTCAGAGCCTGTCGGCCTGAGGGAAAGTATTGCGGATGAAGACACACGGAATTGATATGGAACGTTTCGGGCCGTTTATTGCCCTTCTTGTCCTGTTTGTTGCGGCCTCGCTGACGAGTGAGTATTTTCTGCAGGTCACTAATCTGTTGAACATTCTCCGCCAGGTTTCATATACCGGGATTATTGCGCTGGGTATGACCTTTGTGATTATCGCTGGCGGTATTGATCTCTCGGTTGGCTCGATGACAGCGCTTGTCGGTGGGTTGACGATCCTGGCGCTAAATCATTTTGGACCGGGTGCAGGCGCCGTGGTGGCTGGCATCAGTATTGCGCTTCTGCTGGGAATGGCGGGTGGCGCTGTTAACGGGTTGATCGTGACCGTCGGGCGGGTCGCACCCTTCATTGCAACGCTGGGTACGATGGCGATTTTCCGGTCGCTCACACTCTGGACTATAGATGCCGGTGAGTTCAGATCAAATAGCGAGCTTTATGGAGATTTCGGGATGGGGCTGCTTTGGGCTGTACCTGTTCCCGTATGGATATTACTGGTGCTGACGGTCCTGTTTTCCGTGTTGCTCAACAACACGCCGTTCGGACGGTACGTCTGTGCCGTTGGCTCGAACGAGAGGGTGGCCCGCTATTCGGCCATACGGGTAAAGTTCATCAGGTTTGTCTGCTATGTGATTCTAGGGCTGACGGTGGGTATTTCGGCGGTATTGCTATCAGCCCGAATGAACTCAGTCAGCTCGTCCGGCACGGGACTGAACTTCGAACTGGATGCCATTGCGGCGGTTATTATCGGCGGCACCTCGCTTTCAGGTGGGCGTGGCAGTATTATCGGGACCCTGGTTGGTGCGGTTATTCTTGGCATTGTGAACAACATGCTTAATATGTGGGGGATATCGCCTTATCTGCAGGGAACGGTGAAGGGGGCTGTTATTCTTGGTGCCGTTTTGATACAGAGGACGAACAGGTCGTGGAATGAATAGAGGGTATCGTAAAAAGGAGGCAGAACAGATGAGAAAGCGTAGATGTGCGATGGTTGTTGCGGTGTTGCTGGCCGGGGTGGCCGGGGTATTTGCCCAGGATAGGACGATAACTATCGGGGTATCCATTCCGTCGGCCGATCACGGCTGGACCGGCGGCGTGGTTTGGAATGCAAAGAAGGCCATTGCCGACTGGGCAAAGAAGGATCCAAAAATCAAGTTTCACCTTGTCACTGCCTCCAATCCTGCAGAGCAGGTGAACCAGGTCGAGGACCTGATGATGAGAAAGATAAATACGCTTGTGATTCTTCCCTACGATTCCGCTCCACTTACGCCGGTGTGCCAACAGGTCAAGGATGCTGGGATTACGCTTGTCGTGGTGGACCGTGGACTCACCAAGCCGATTTCGGACATCTACGTTGCCGGTGATAATCCGGGGTTGGGCAGGGTTTCTGGCGAGTTCATGGCGAAGCAGTTGAAGGGTGAGGGGGATATCGTTGTCCTTGAAGGTATCCCCTGTATGATTAACACCGAGCGCGTCAATGCCTTCCAGGACGTGATGAAGAAGCACCCCGGGATCAAGACGCTGGATTCGCAGCCAGCGTACTGGTCCACACAGAAGGGCCTGGAAATTATGGAGAACTATCTGCAGAAGTACAAGAAAATCGACGCCGTTTGGGCGCAGGATGACGATGTGCTCAAGGGCGTGCTACAGGCCTATAAGGAATCAGGACGCAAGGACATCAAGTTTTTCCTTGGTGGCGCAGGTAGCAAGGATATCATTAAAATGGTAATGGACGGCAACCCACTGGTTCCTGCTGACGTTACCTATCCTCCGTCAATGGTGGCCTCTGCAATCAGCATGGCCGTCATGTCGGCAAACGGAGAGTCCCTAAACGGCTTCTACCAGAAAAAAATCCCGTCGAAGATAATCCTGCAGTCCGAGCTGGTGCTGCCTGCAAACGCCAAGGATTATTACGAACCTGAATCGGTGTTTTAGTCCCGGAAAAGTTCCGGACAAAGCCAGACCCGTCCGGTGCAGGAAGTTCCCGCACGACCGGGGTTCTGTCATCAGCGAACCCCTGTGCCACCTGGACATGGCGCACCGGGATTTGGGGGGTACAGGACCTGCGTTGCCACGGCCTGCTTTCCGGTTCCCCCGATCTTTGTTCTTGGGCAAGCCAGCGTTATGCGGGGGTCGATCCCGATCAATTGAAGGGGCAGGGGGATGTCCTGCATTGCTTTGCCTTCAATCCGGCCTGCAACAGCTATGTCTTTATGCATCCGGGCGGTACGGTCTTTCGCTTCTGGTGACCGGAGCATCTTGCTCCGGATTGGCCGCCGCGTTAGCGCAATGCCAGTGGGGGACCGAGGATTTCACGGAGGATCATGGCCTTGCGAGCGGTGTCTCTGGAGGATAATTCCTGTCGCAGGATGTGGGCCAGTGAATGTTCGCCGGTCGCTGTATGTGCTGATCCGTGCTGTGGGAATCCCGTCGCGAGGATAACTTGATCCGTGCCTTGATCATGCGCGTTGGATTCTTGGTAATCCGCAGGTTCTGCTGGGGTCAACACGGGTGCAGTGGGTGTCGGGTGAGTTAGCGTTTTGGTGTGTCTGCGTTGCTCCTGTTGGCGTTTCAGTAAGTCCTTCCTTGCCTTTCGCTGCTGGATCAATTCGGGGGGTAGGAGGCGTGGGGGAGGCGTTGGCTGGCCGCTCAGGCTGCGAAAAAAGTCTTGTAGCGCCTCGGCAGGATCGGGAGATCCCGTCTGCTGCCGGGTTCCTTCGCTGGCGCTCCCCTCCGTTTGTCTGGCGGTGGGGGCGTTGCCCTTGCCGGGAGCCTGGGCAGACACCTTGCGTGCGCCCTTGACGATCTGGCCAATCACCGAGGCAATCACGATGACCACCCAGATCAGCCCCCCGATATCGGCATGTACCGTCATGCAATCCTCTTAGATGTCGTTGCGGCTATCTTCGCCAGCGATATTCCGCCGCATGGCGGTATCCGACTCGATATTCTGCAGGCGGTAGAAGTCGATAGCGCCCATATTTCCGCTACGCAGGGCTTCGGCCAGTGCCCGCGGCACATCGGCCCGGGCCTCAATGACCTTGGCGTTCATTTCCTGAACCAATGCACGCATTTCCTGTTCCTGAGCAACGGCCATGGCCTTGCGACCTTCCGCTTCGGCCTGGCGCATCTTCTTGTCGGCTTCCGCCCGTTCGGTTTCCAGCTTGGCACCCACGTTGGCCACATCGCCCATACCGGCGACGCTGATATCGGCAATATCGATCGACACGATTTCAAAGCCCGTCTGTGCATCCAGTCCGCTATTGAGCACCTTTCTGCTGATCATGTCCGGATTCTCAAGCACATCCTTGTAGGTCGGCGATGATCCGATTGCACTGACGATACCCTGGCCTACACGGGCGACAATGGTGTCCTCGCCCGCACCACCAACGAGGCGTTCAATGTTGGCGCGGCCTTGACCAGCAGACGGATACCGTCCTTGGCCACGGCATCGAGGCCGAGCGGGGTCTTGTCCGGATGCGGACAATCGATCACTTTGGGCTGGACGCTGGTGCGCACGGCTTCCTCCACATCGCGGCCAGCAAGGTCGATTGCCACCGCGCGTTTGAAGGTAAGTTGGATATTTGCCTTGTCGGCGGCAATCAGTGCCCGGGCGACGTTCAGGACGTTGCCACCCGCTAGGTAATGGGTTTCCAGTTCATCGGTGGAGATCGCAATGCCAGCCTTGACCAGACTGATACGGGCGTCCACGATCAGTGCGGGCGGAATGCGACGCAGCTTCATACCGACCAGTGTCCAGAGAGCAACCTTGGCCCCCGACATCAGCGCCCGGATCCACACGCCAAGGAAATGCATGAAAATACCAATGATAACCAACGCGGCAATACCAATCAAAAACATGAAAATAACCAATGCACCTTGCATACGTCCAACTCCCTGCTCTGCGGTCTCTCCCGCTGGTTTCAATCAACTGAACTTCCACGACGGGTGCAATGTTAGATCAATTGGTTTTAGAATGCAGCAAAAAACGTAAGGTAAAAAATCGACCAAGGCTTATTGTTGTATGGCCCGAAGATCGTGCAGGAATTGGCTGTATTGCGAGCCGGCGTGGTAGGAGGATCGGACGAGCGGGCCGGATTGGCAGTAGTCAAAGCCCCGTGCCATGGCCTGCTCCCGGAGTTCGTCGAAATCATCCGGGTGCCAGTATCGCACGACCGGGGTGTGGCGGGGGGTGGGTTGTAGGTATTGTCCGAGATTGATGATGTTCGTGCCGACATGGCGAAGATCGTCCATCGCGGTTAACAGTTCATCGCGCGTCTCCCCCAGGCCGAGCATGAGGCTCGACTTGGTGATAGCCGATGGATCGTAGGCTTTGACGTTACGAAGATAGGTCAGCGACCGGTCGTAGTCGGCGCGCGAACGAACGGTCGCGGTGAGTGAACGCACGGTTTCCAGATTGTGGCTGTTGATTTCCGGATGAGAATCGGCGATGCCGTGGATGGCCTCGGGGTTGAGGTTCATGTCGGAGACGAGGACTTCCACCGTACATTCGGCAGACGCCTCGCGGATGGCATTGACCGTGGCGGCAACCATCGCGGACCCGCCATCGGCAAGATCATCGCGCGTGACCATGGTAATCACGGCATGGCGGATTCCCATTTTGGCCACGGCCCCGGCGACGCGGGCGGGTTCATCTAGATCGGGTGGCGGGGGAACCCCGGTGTCCACGGCGCAGAACCGGCAGGCACGGGTGCAGGTATTGCCGAGGATCATAAACGTGGCCGTCTTGTGCGTTCCCCAGCATTCGTGGATATTCGGGCACATGGCCGATTGGCAGACCGTGTGCAGTTGATGCTCCTGCACCAGCGAACTGATATCCCTGTACGCCTCGCTACCGGAAAGGCGCACGCGTAGCCAATCCGGTTTTCGCTGGTAACTTTCGCTCATTTTGGTCATCCTCTCACAAATTAACTGAAAAACGGATTGAACATACAGCAGGTCAAGGTATGCTGAAAGAAAAAAGAAACGATAAACAAGGAGCTTATGATGCCAGCAATAACTGATGACGAAACCATGATGCGTTGGATCGAGGCACACCTTGGCGATCTCATTCCTGAAGTGGAGTGGCGAACCAAAGCCGAATTGGCTGTCGCGATCAATCGACTGAAAAAGGAAAAGGATGCCGTTATCCTGGGTCATAATTATATGGAGCCTGCGGTCTATCATCTGGTGGCCGACATTACTGGGGATTCGCTGGAGCTGTGTCGCAAGGCGGCGGAGACCCGGCATCGGGTGATTGTCTTCTGTGGTGTCGAGTTCATGGCCGAAACCGCGAAGATCATCAATCCCGAGCGCACCGTATTGATTCCGGCACAAAAGGCGGGGTGTTCGCTGGCCCAGAGTATCACGGCGGAGGATGTGCGTGCGCTCAAGCGTCAGTTTCCCGGGGTACCGGTCGTGACCTACATCAATACCTACGCCGACGTCAAGGCGGAGACCGATATCTGCTGTACCTCGGGTAATGCCGCCCGGGTGGTGGCGTCGCTCAGCGGGAATGCGGTTATTTTCATTCCGGACGAATTCCTGGCACGAAACGTGGCGCGCGACACGGGCAAGACGGTCATCTTCCCGGAACAGTCTGGGGCAGGCAGCGCCCTTTCTGAAAACCAGTTCGTGGCCTGGCATGGGCGGTGCGAGGTCCATGAATTGTTTAGTGTCCAGGACGTGACGGATGTTCGTTGCCAATTCCCGGGAACGGTCATTCTCGCCCATCCCGAGTGTTCCCCCGACGTGGTCGAGGCGGCGGACTTCGCGGGCAGTACCTCGGCGATGATCCGTTATGTACGGGATAAACCGGCTCCGCGCTACCTGCTGCTGACCGAATGCGCGATGGCCGATAATATCATGGCCGAGAATCCCGATCGGGAAATGCTACGGCTGTGCAGTCATCGTTGCCCGCACATGGCCTTGATCACGCTTGAAGATACCCTTGCGGCCTTGGAGAACATGCAGTATGAGATCCATGTTCCCGAGCCGATCCGCCTGAAAGCCAAGGGGGCGATCGACCGGATGCTGGCGATTCATTAAGCAATGCAGGTTTATAGGGAGGACGGTATGGAGCGACAAGCCGAGGCTCGGGTGTGGTTGGATATTAACTTGGACGTACTAAAGGAAAACTTCAAAAGGATGACCCGCATGGTGGCTCCCTGTGAGGTCATCTCTGTGCTCAAGGCGAATGCCTACGGACTCGGTGTGGATCCGATTGCACGGGCATTGGCGGCGGCAGGCTGTCGACGCTTCGGCGTTGCCGAGTTGAATGAGGCGCTGGCCTTGACCGATATCGGAGGCTGTGCGGTACAGATTCTGGGTGCCGTATTGCCGATGGATATCGAGCCGGCGGTGGCGGCAGGGATTGTTCTTCCGGTTGGCGATCTGGAGACCGCCCGTCAGATCAGTATGGCGGCGGTTCGCCTGGGGCGGAAGGCAACCGCCCATTTTCTGGTCGATACCGGGATGGGACGACTCGGCATCCCGGTGGTCCATGCGGCGGACGTTATCCGTGCCTCGGTGCGTCTTCCGGGGGTTGACTGGGAAGGCGTTTATTCTCATTTTCCAGTGGCCTATCGCAGCGGCAGTGAGTATACCCATGGCCAGCTTGACCGCTTTGCAGATTTGCTGGAGACGCTGGCGACGGAGGGGATAACCTTCCGCTGGCGGCATATTGCCAACAGTGATGCGATCAACAATTTTCCGAGGGCGTTTCGGGATCCCTACAACGCGGTGCGCTCGGGGATCAATCTGCACGGGTCGTTTGATATGGAGGGGCGGCGCGCCATGTCGCTCGAATCGGTCCTGACGCTGAAGACCCGTCTGGCCGCCGTGCGGCGGCTGGCGTCCGGATCGCACATCGGCTATGGTTGTACCTACCGGTTGCCGCAGGACATGCTGGTCGGCACCATATCGGCTGGCTATGCCGATGGGCTGCCGCTGGCGTTGTCCAACCGTGGATCGGTCCTGGTGCGAGGGACGCTTTGTCCGGTACTGGGACGTGTTTCTATGGACTACACCACTATTTCCCTGGAAACTGTGCCGGACGCCGAATGTGGCGACGAAGTGATCTGCCTGGGAGGCAACGGGCCTGAAGCCGTCTCCGTAGAGGACTGGGCACAGCTCAAGGGGACCCATCCCTACGAGATTATCTGCTCCTTCGGCAGCCGGGTTGATCGTCGCTACATCAGCCGCTGACGACCTCGCCCATCTTGAAGATCGGGAGGAACATACAAAGCACGATACCGCCGATGATCACCCCGAGGAACACCATGAGCAGCGGTTCAAGCAGTGAGGTCAAGCCATCCAGCATCGTCTCGACCTCATCGTCGTAGAAATCTGCGATGCTGTCCATCATCTCATCGATCTTGCCTGTCTTCTCGCCCGCCTGTAGCATACGCACAAGCAGGATCGGGAAAACGGTCTGCTTGATCATCGCGCTGGAGAGAGGTTCCCCGTTTTCGACCGCCTTCGAGGCATCGGTGATCACTTTGCCAGCGACCACGCTACCGGTGGCACCGGAGACAATACTCAGGGCTTGCAGGATGGGAACGCCGCTACGGATGAGCTGGCCAAACGTACGGGCAAAACGGGCGGCAGCGATCTTTTTACTCAAATCGCCAACCACAGGGGCTTTCAAGAGAATCCTGTCCACCTCGTATCCCCCCGATGGCGTGGCCTTCCAGCGCTTGAACAGAATAACGCCAATCACGACGCCAACAACAATGAAGAATCCATACGCCTTGAGGTAGCCGCTCAGGTTGAGCAGGAATTGCGTAGGTGCAGGCAGGTTGGCACCGAAATCGGCGAACATCTCGCCGAAGACCGGCACGATGAAAAGAATCATGCCAATGGCGATGATGATGGCAATACTCAGGATGATGATCGGATACATCATGGCCGATTTGACTTTACGCTTCAGTTTTGCGCTGGCCTCCAGGAAGCCGGCGAGACGCCCGATGGTTTCGGCAAGCTGCCCGCCCATTTCACCGCCATGCACCATATTGGCGTAGAGGTCGTCGAATACACTCGGGAACTGGCGGAGTGCCTCGGAGAAGGAGGCTCCGTTCTCGATACTGCTTTTGAGCTGGTCGATAACTTTCTTGAAATTCGGATTATCGGTCTGTTCATTCAGGGCTTCGAGTGTCGCCACAATCGGCATGCCTGCGGTCAGCATGGCGGCCAATTGCCGAGAGAAGCCCGGTAGCACGTCGTTGGCAATTTTCTTGGCCCCAGGGATCGTTTTTGCGGGCTTCCGTGAGGCTCCCTTCTTGGGCGTGGCGGCCGGGGTGGGGGGGGTAATGCCTTTGGGTTTGTTTGATATGGTTGGGCTCATAATCTTAACCTTCCTAGTCGCCGCCGGTTACAGCCAAGGCTGCATCAAGGCTCGTGATACCGTCACGTACACGTGTCAATCCCGCTTGCTTCAGGCTGACCATTCCCCGCTTGATGGCCAGTTCCCGAAGCTGCCCTGTATTCATCCCTGAAAGGATCCCTTGTCGTATGCTGTCGTCAACAAGAAGGACTTCCATAATGGCTCCGCGGCCCTTGTAGCCGTTGGTGCAGCGAGGGCAGTTGCCGGGGCCGTAGATGGTTGCGCCATCGAAAAACTTGGCATCGATGTGGTTCAGTTCGAGCATCTCAGGTGTCACCGCCAGCGTTTTCCTGCACGCCTGGCACAGTTTGCGGTAAAGGCGCTGGGCCTGGGCGCATACCAGGGCGGACCCAAGCATGAAGGGCTCGATCCCCATATCCACAAGACGCGTGACGGCACCGGCCGCATCATTGGTGTGCAGTGTGCTCAGCACAAGGTGACCGGTCAAGGCGGCCTTCACGGCAATCTCGGCGGTGATCTTGTCGCGGATTTCACCGACCAGCACAATATCCGGATCCTGGCGCAGGATCGAGCGGAGGGCGGCCGAAAAGGAAAGCCCGACATCGTCATTGATCTGGACCTGATTGATGCCCGCCAGTTGGTACTCGACCGGATCTTCGCAGGTGATGATATTACAGTCGATCTGATTTAAATCCTGAAGGCAGGAATAAAGGGTCGTGGTCTTGCCGCTGCCCGTTGGCCCCGTCACGAGAATGATGCCATGCGGTTGCTTGATGGCATACTGCATAGAGCGTTCGGACACCGGATCCAGCCCGAGGGAGGCCAAGCTGGGAGCCAGCGAGGACTTGTCCAGGGTACGCATGACAATCTTTTCGCCATTGACCGTCGGCAGGATGCTCACGCGCAAGTCGACTTCCTTGCCGAGGGCCTTGATGTTGAAGCGGCCGTCCTGTGGAATCCGGCGTTCGGCGATGTCCAGGTCGGACATGATTTTGACGCGCGAGATAATCGCATTCTGGAGCCCTTTCGGTGGCGCCGGACGCTCCACAAGGGCTCCGTCGATACGATAACGCAGGCGGATGGTCTTCTCCATCGGTTCAATGTGGATGTCGCTGGCTCCGGTGCGCAGGGCCTCCACCAGGATCATATTGACCATACGGATAACCGGGGCACCCTCGGCTTTCTCCAGCATCTCGTCGAGGTTCTGATCCTCCTTGTTTGAATCATCAACGACCTGCACATCGCTCTCGTTGCGCATGAGCTCTTCCATATCGAGCCCTTGCGATGCGTTCGCTGATAATTTCGAGATGACATTGGCGATGTCCTGTTCCGAGGCGACGACCGGGGTGATGATCAATCCGGTATGGGTTGCCAACTCATCCAGGGCCATCAGGTCGAATGGATCGCTGAGCGCAACCGTGAGCGTCTTGCCGACACGGGCGATTGGCATCACGGCACGCTTGGACAGGATCTCTTTGGGAATCAGTTCGATCAGTTGCTCGGGGGGCGTGAAGTGCTTCAGCGAAATCGGGGTGATACTCAGGTATTCGGCAAGTGCAAGGGTAATGTTTTCCGGGGTCGTCAGCTTTTTCTCGACCAGCAGTTTCTCTAGGCGAACGGATGTGGTTTCCGCCTCCTTGCATAGTTCTTCCAGCGTCGCCTGATCAACGATTTTGCGCCGCAGCAGGATACCGGATAAACTTCCACTTGCCTCGTGTTTTGCCATGACCTGTTCTTTCGTCAATTAAAATGCATTGAAAAGCATTCTGGATTATGTCAGCATGCCAGCCGAATTCAAAGCAAAAAGTGAATGGGTGGATAGGATTTTAGGAGTCTATGTTGCAGGGGGGGGAATATGCGCATCATTGGAAGCTTGGCAATCGTTTGGTTTTGTGCATCGCTAGCGATGGGGGCGGATCGTACGGTCAGGCGTTCAGGCGTGATGCGGGAAGGTCCCGGCAGCTTTTTTCCGGTTGTAAAGACGCTTGAATCGGGGACTGTGGTTGGGCTGGAGGAGACTCGCGGCAACTGGGTGCGAGGGCGCGTGGGGGAGGTATCGGGCTGGATCGCGCAGTTGACCTTCGAGGGCGTCAGTGCCGGGGTGGACTATTCCGGAATGATCCACTCGGAAAAGGCTGTGGTGATCTCGTCGGTGGATATTGCGGCTGCCAGCAAGGGGCTGTTCGAGGCGAATTATGCCGAATCGCACAAAGTTGATTTCGCCCGCGTGGATGCATTGGAGCAGTTGCAACTGCCACCTTCGCTGGTTTCGTCGATCGTCCAGTCGCTCCCACCGACCAATCCGCGCCTGCTGCAGGGGTTGCCGGCTCCAGTCTTCGCTAACAATGTCATCATCCGCCAGGATGCCGAGCAATTGCTGGGACGGGCACTAACCGCCACGTTGCTATCTGCGGGTTTTGTCGATACGCCGGACACGATCGCCTACGTGAACGCCGTGGCGGCCGTGGTCGGATCCAAAACGCCTCGCTATGATATAACCTTCCGGGTGGCGTTGACGGCGGATGACGGGATCAACGGGTTTGGGTTGCCCGGCGGGAATGTGGTGATCTCGCGAGGCTTGCTGAACAAGGTGCACAGCGAGGCGGAACTAGCCTGCCAGATCGGGCACGAAATTGCCCATGTCACCCTGTATCATGGATTGCGCGAATTCCAGAAGCGAAGCACCCACCGCCTAACCGATTCCGGTTTTGACGAGTTGAATAAGGCCGTATCCGAGCTGGCGCAGTCAAACTCCGGGGATGGCACCAAGGACGATCCGTTCGCGGAGTTGAATGGCTTGACCGGGGATACCAGCCAGGACGCCGTCGAGGCGAATATGACACGTGTGGCGAACACCTCCTATCTCACGATCATCGGGAAGCGGGCGAGGGCGGATGAACTGGAGGCCGACTTGTATGGCGCGGCCTATGCGGCGGCGGCAGGGTATGATCCCCAGGCCATGATCACCTACCTCGAGCGGGTACGGGATGATGGGGTGGGGCAGGACACGTTCCGCCATCACCCGGCCATCCAAGACCGGATCGAGGCCTTGCGCGATGGCATCCGGCGCTATCGCCTGGTGGCTGGGCGACCCGTGCTGCACACGGAGCGATTCATGGAGCAGACGGCCCGCCTGCGTGGGTTAAAGGAGGGCATGTGAAGCCTTGGTTCGTTGTGGGATTTGGCGGGGTGCTGATGGCGGTGGTGCTTGCCGGGTGCGGGAAAAGTCTTACGACCGGCCTCGGGGGGCGTCCGCCGGAAGTGGATCTGCCGACGTGGTTCACGGCGCCGACGGCGGACATGCACGCTGATATCCCGGTCAGCCTGGGCGTGTCGTTGCCTGAGCACCTCCAGCCGCTGGCCCGGCAATACAGCCTTCCGAACTGGGTCGTCTATGGGGTTGTAAGGGCACTGGGTTCCCAGGAGTTCGTGGCGAACGGAGTCTACCGTTCCTACAGTGTGGTGGATGAGAGCGGGGAATCACGGGTGGTCATTGATGATCTTTTCTATGATGTCCCGATGGATCAGGCTCGCCAGTTGCTTGCCGGTATTGCCGAGGAATGTGGCAAGGCCGAAACCGAACGTGGGCGCATGGATGTGCTTGGGTCGTTTGTGAAGCAGCGATTTGGCTCGATGCTCCTTTTCTCGCTTGATCGTCAGGCGGATATGCGCACCAACCTGCTGCTGGTCTCCGGAAAATCCTGTGACCCAACGGAACGGTTTTCGGATGGACAGCCGGCCTCGATGCCGCCGATCGGATGGAAGGAAGAGGACGGGTACACCAAGACGACCATGGTGGGGACGTTCCATTATGGAAATGCCGAACTCTCGTTCCGACGGGTTGAGGAAGAGGCGATTCGTGATTTAGCCAAGGGGCTGATGTACAAGTTCAGCCACATGCGCAAGAGTTTTGTCGAGGGCGGGGTTGACGTTTCCGATGATATGAAGGAGGAAACCTACAAGGAAGAAATCACGCTACGCATGCGGGGGGTTGTTGTGCGCCGTCGCGTCGTCGATATGAAGCGGGGCTTGTGTCTGGTTGAAGTGTGTGTGCCGGTGGGTGGTGTGGCTCGGCAATAGGCAGCAGGCGGAGGTGGTTCTTGAAACGATGGATCGGATGTGTGCTGGCGTTGGTGGGGGGGCTGCAGGTGGCCGTTGGAGATCCAGGGTTTGCAGAATGGCTGAAAAAGGATACCGATGCGCGCAAGCAGTATGTAACACCGGGTGCGCCGACGACGAATGCGGCGGTTTCCGATTCCCCGCCTGACCGGTCCGAGCCATCATCGGGGGGAGCCCCCAAGGAGGCGAAACCCGAGCTTGGCTGGCTTATCATGGTCTACATGGCGGCCGACAACAATCTTGATCCCTATGCATTGGAGGATGTCCTAGAAATGCAGAAGATCGGATCTTCCGATCAGTTGAAGATCACCGTGCTGATGGACCGTGTCGATTATGCCGAATGGACCGAGGCCCGTCGATTTCTCGTTCGACGGCCCGCAGAGCAGGGAGGGCGTAACTCGTGGGATCTGGCGTTGCGGACCTGTGCGGGGCTTGGTGAGCAGAACATGGGGAATCCCCAGACTCTGACCGACTTTGTCAACTGGTCCATGGAAAACCATCGCCAGCCGAATACGATGCTGATCCTCTGGAATCATGGAGGCGGCTGGCGCAGCACGGATAGCACCACGCCCGCAAGACGGCTCAATCCGCTGCGGGTCAACCGACAGCGCAACACGCGCGGCATTGCCTGGGACGATACTGACGGCGGTGACTTCCTCGAGACGCGCGAGGTGCGTGCGGCGTTGGAGCCGATTCCAAAGCTCACGGTGATCGGTGCGGATGCCTGCCTGATGGGAATGCTGGAAGTGGCCTATGAACTGCGCGACCGGGCCGCCTACTTCATCGGGTCGCAGGACCTGGAGCCTGGGGAGGGGTGGCCGTATGAACGCTGGCTTCCAGCACTGGCGACAAAACCGGCACTGGATGCGGAAACCTTATGCCGGGAGATCGTCAATACCTACACGGCGAGCTATGGTAAGAAACCGGTTACGCTAAGTGCCGTGCGGCTGGCGGCGATCCCCGAACTGGCCGCCTCGGTGGATCTCGTGGCGTGCGAGGTGATCGAGCATCTGGAGCGGGATGCAGCCTCCGCAATGATCGGGTTTGAGGGGCTGCCGTGGTTCCCGCCGGCCTCCCCTGCGTTTGTCGATCTGGGAGCCTTCCTGACGCGGTTGCAGAAGGGAATGCCAGCGCGTTTGTCGGCGGCGGCGAAAACGGCGTCCGAGGCATTGTCGAAGGCGTTGGTGGTCAACTCGTCTCCTGCGTCACTGGGTGGGACGGGACTGAGCATCTATCCGGGTGGTGGGAATGACGACGCCGATTACCGGGCTGGGATTATCCAATTGGCTCGCGATACCCGATGGGATGAGATGTTGCGGGAAATGGGGTATCACCAGCGGAAGACGGCACGTGCCGTGCTGGAGTCGGGAGATCCGGGGCGATGGGCGGTGCTGATCGGTGTGTCCTCGTATGCGGACCCGGCCATTCCTGCGTTAAAGTATGCGGCGGCCGACGTGGAGGTATTGCGGCAGGTGTTGATTGATCATGCGGGCTACCGTCTGGAGAATATCATTGTGCTGACCAATGCCGAGGCGACGGTGGAGTCTGTGCGCTCAGTGCTCGGCACGCGGTTGCCGCGGCTGGTTGCGGAGAAGGACATGGTGATGATATACTTCTCTGGTCATGGAGGTGCCGAGCCGGCGTTGCGTGGGGACTCTGGGGACGGCACCGAGAAGTACATGATGCTGGCGGACAGCAAGCTGGATGATATGTACGGCACCGCGTTGCCGATGAGTGAGTTGTCGCGTATATTCAGTCGGGTCCGTGCCGATAAGCTTCTTTTTGCCATGGATTCCTGCTATGCTGGGGCCGCTGCTGGCGGTGAGGGAAAGGGGGTATTACGGGAAGGCATGAAGGCGGTCGGGTTAAATGATGATTACCTGGCTGCTTTGACGGGCAGCGCGGGTACGGTGGTGATGACCGCCTCGCGAGCCAGTGAGGTGTCGATGGAGTCCCCAGAGTTCGGCATGGGAATCTTCACTCATTATTTGTGCGACGGGTTGCGAGGCAAGGCCGATGCGGATAGCGACGGGCTGGTTTCGATCATGGAGCTTTACCAGCATGTCAACCGGCATGTGCCTGCCTCGGCCAAGCGTATGGGGGCATCGCAGAATCCCGTCCTCAAGGGCGAGATTAGTGGCTCATTTCCGGTGGCGGTGGTAAAACAGGGCGAGGAAGGGGGAAAGTGATGAGACAGTTACCGTTGATGCTGCTGCTGGTACTGTTCGTGTGTATATTTAACGGTTACGGCGCGGAGACCGAGGGCGAGGATATCGAGGGGGCCTGGATGGGTGATGTCTTGTTTGTGTACCATGCCGGGGAATGGCAGCTCGAAATCAGCTATCTTGCGATCGGAACGCGTAGTGAAGGACAGCAGGGGACTTTGTTGAAGGATGGGAAGCCCGTGATCGGAGAGACGGTGGGGGCGTCACTCCTGACCCCCTTGGGACGGTTGAAATATTATGGGGATAAGCGCCAGAACCCCTGGGATGTGATCGGCTGGCACTTTGCTGATCGGCGCAAGATCCTTCCGTCCAAGGATATGCCACGCAGGTCGTCATCGGTGCCAGCAGAAGAAATCAAACCAGAGGTTGAGGAGAAGTGATGAGTGATTCGAAATTCTATGTGACCACGCCGATTTATTATGTCAATGACAAGCCGCATATCGGTCATGCCTATACCACGATCCTGGCCGATGTGCTCGCACGCTATCACCGGCTGCTCGGCATGCCGGTCCATTTCCTGACCGGTACCGATGAACACGGGCAGAAGGTGCAGCAGGCTGCCGAGAAGCGCGGTGTGGCCCCCCGTGTGCATGTGGACGAGACCGTGGTTCGATTCCTGGATCTATGGAAAAAACTGGAGATCACGAACGACGACTTCATTCGTACCACCGAACCGCGTCATGTGGGCACGGTACAGCGGATCCTGCAAGACCTGTATGACCGCGATGAAATCTACCGGGCGGATTATGACGGGTGGTATTGCGTCACCTGCGAGCGGTTCTTTACCGAAAAGGATCTTACCGATGGCAAGTGTCCAGAATCGGGCTGCGGACGCACGGTGGACCGGATCCGAGAGACGAACTACTTTTTCCGGATGAGCAAGTACCAGCAATGGCTGATCGATTATATTCAAGCCAATCCGGATTTTATCCAGCCCGATTTCCGTCGCAACGAGACCCTTGGTTTCCTGCGCAATCCTCTTAACGACCTTTGCATCTCCCGGCCGAAGAGCCGGTTGTCGTGGGGGATTGAATTGCCGTTCGATCATGATTTCGTGACCTATGTCTGGTTCGATGCACTGGTCAATTATATCTCGGCCGTCGGCTACGGCGACGATCCCGACCGCTTTGCCCGCTGGTGGCCAGCGTCGTTGCAACTGATCGGGAAGGATATTCTCACCACGCACACGGTCTATTGGCCGACGATGCTCAAGGCCATGGGGTTGCCTATGCCGAAGACGGTCTTCGCGCATGGTTGGTGGCTGGTTGGCCGCGACAAGATGAGCAAGACGGCGGGAAATGTGGTCAACCCGATGGAGATGGTCGAACGCTATGGTGTGGATCCTTTCCGCTATTTCCTGATGGCCGAGATGTCACTGGGGCAGGATGCCAGCTTTACTGAGCAGGCGTTTGTGCGCCGCTATAACTCGGATCTGGCCAATGATCTGGGAAACCTGCTCAGCCGGGTGATGCGGATCATTGGATCCTCGTTCGCTGGCAGCATTCCCGCCTGCGGGGCACTGGGGCCGGATGAGCAGCAGTTGCGCGAGGTCACGCTGGCGGCCGCCAATGAGATGGTCGCGTCGGTCGGTCGGCTACGTCCAGATCAAGGGTTGTCGGCCTTGGCCGGGGCGGTGCGCGAGGCCAATCGGTATGTGGAAAAGCGCCAGCCCTGGTCCCTGGCCAAGCAGGGCGACGCGAGTCGCGAAACTCTGGGCACGGTGCTCTACTGCGCGGCGGAAAGCCTGCGGATTGTCAGCGGCATGCTGTATCCGACCATGCCTGGGCGTATGCTTGAGCTCCGGGCGGCGCTCGGCTGCGAGGTTGGCGAGCCGGTGATCAGTGCCTTGACCGTCTGGGGCGGGTTGCGCAGCGGCTCGGTGACCGGTGGCATGAGCAGCCTCTTTCCTCGCATTGAGGTAAAGTCCGTGGCGACGGATGTGGCGACGGGGACGCCCGCAGCCCAGAAACCGACCAAGGAGCCGAAGCAGGTTTCCAAGGAGCCGAACCAGGCTTCCAAGGCCGAACCAGCGGTTGGTGTCGCGCAAATCGGGTTTGATGACTTCACCAAGCTGGATCTGCGGACGGCTTGCATCCTTACGGCGCAGCGCATCGAGGGGGCGGATAAACTGCTACGACTCGAGGTGGAGACGATCGGCGGAACGCGCCAGATCGTAGCGGGTATTGCCAAGGCGTATGCGCCTGAGGATCTGATCGGCAAAACGATCGTAGTGGTAGCCAATCTCAAGCCAGCGGTCATCCGGGGCTTTGAGTCCTGCGGGATGCTGCTGGCCGCCAGTACCGGGGAGGGTGGGTTGCGATTAATCACGGTGGATGGTGGCACCGCTGCTCCCGGATTGCGCGTGGGCTGATGAAAAACCTTGTTGCGGTAACGCGTTGGTTGCGCTAGGCTGTATTCAACGAGGGAAAAAAGTTGAGTTTCTCAACTTATACAGGTAGGGGAATTATGGACGGCGAAGTAGAAATCATTCGGTGGTCAGGAATCTGGCGTCAGGGGCAGGAAGTCCGTGTGGGTGCTCGTCTTTCCGATGGGCGCGATGCCTTGCTGGTGGCATTCCTGGGGCATGAGGGTGTCGATGCCAAAGTGCATTACTCGCTGGTTATCCAGGGCGAGGATCACCAGGCGGATTTTGTGATTCCGACGGAGTTGGAAAAGCGTGTTGAAGATAAACTGTTTAACGAGCGGCGGGTTCCTGGCAGCCGTACATTCAAAGATTTACAACTGTTCTAGGGGAGCGTAAGGGTATGAAGGAGTGTCCGTGCGGGAGTGGGTTGGGTTATGCGGTATGTTGTGAGCCGGTGATTCGCGGAACCCGGCCAGCGGCGACGGCAGAAGCCTTGATGCGGTCGCGGTATTCGGCCTATGTCACCGGCGAAATTGATCATCTGGGGGCATCGCTACAGGCTGGAGATCGAGAGCAGTTCGATGCGGCGTCTGCCAAGTCATGGGCCGAGACGGCGGTATGGAAGGAACTTGAGATTGTCGCGACCGAGCGGGGCGGCGAGTCGGATAACGACGGCGTTGTCGAATTCATTGCCCGCTATTTCGCCAATAATCAGGATCTCGAGCATCATGAACGTGCCTATTTCTCGCGCGAGGGCGGGCGCTGGGTGTTTGTTGAAGGCCGCGTGATCGGACAGGATCCGTATCGGCGCGAAGAACCGAAACTGGGACGCAATGAACCCTGCACCTGCGGAAGCGGTAAGAAATACAAGAAGTGCTGCGGAAAATAAATCCGGACGTCCGGATGCCCCGGCATTCATCCTCGCCTGGGAAGTGACCCGGCGTTGCAGCTTACGCTGTCGCCACTGTCGCGGGGCGGCCAGGGATCTGGCCTATGCGGGCGAATTCTCCACGGAGGAATGTTTCCGTACGATCGATGCGCTGGCGGAATTTGCCCGGCCCATGATCATCCTCACCGGCGGGGAACCGCTGATGCGCAGCGATATCCATGAGATCGCCCGGTATGCGGTCGATCATGGATGTCGCGTTGTGCTGGCGACCTGCGGGCACTTGCTGACCGCCGACCTTGCCCGTGAATTAAAGCGAGCTGGGGTGGCTGCCATCAGCGTCAGTCTCGATGCAGCCATGCCCTCGGTTCATGATGACTTTCGTGGGGTGCCGGGCGCATTCGAAAAGACGGTGCAGGCGCTGGGGCATCTCAGGGCGGAGGGAATACCGTTTCAGGTAAATGTCACCGTCTCGCTACTGAATGTTCACGAGCTGGCTGAGATTCAGTCCCTTGCCATCGGATTCGGGGCTTCGACGGTCGACTATTTCTTTCTCGTTCCCTCTGGGCGTGGTGCTGGGATGGCAGATCTGGCTTTGCCTCCAGAGGCCAGGGATCGGGCGCTGGCCTGGATTGCCTTGCAAGTCGGCAAGGCCCCGGTACGCGTCAAGACGACCTGTGCCCCGCAGTATCACCGGTTTGTTGATGATCCCCATTTCCGAGGCTGCATGGGGGGGCGTGGTTTTGTCTTTCTGTCGCATACGGGAATCCTGCAGCCGTGCGGGTTTCTGGATGTGCCCTGCGGAGATGTACGTGCCGCGGATTTTGACGTGGCTCGGTTGTATCGTGAGTCGGCGGTGTTCAAGGATCTACGGATGCTGGATGCCCTGGCCGGTTGTCCTGCCCGTGCCTATGCCCGATCTGGGTGCTACATGGCGGGGGAGGAATGTTGATCGGCTATACGGAACGGGAATGCGACGTGTTGACCGCCTTGCAGCGCGGCGTCGAGCCGGTCGCTCGTCCGTTTCAAACGATGGCATTGCCGGAAGCAGCGGTGGTCGATCTACTGCGCCGGGCTCTGTCGGAAGGACTGGTGCGCCGGTTCGGGGGAATCTTCGATGCCCGCCGACTTGGTTATCGCAGTGTGTTGTGCGCCCTCGATGTTGCCCCTGATCGCCTGGACACTGCCGCGGCGGTGGTCTGTGCCAGCGACGGGGTGACGCATTGCTATGAACGCCGTCCGGTGGGCGAGATGGACGGGGCAGCCTATCCCGGATTGTGGTTTACCATGGCGCAGTTACAGGATGACTTTGATAGGAGCTTGGCGCAGGTTCGTTCGGTATTGGGCGATCATATAAGCCCGGTTTGCCTGATTGAGCTGCCTGCGGTACGGCGTTTCAAGATTGATGTCGTCTTCGACTTGCGGACGCGCGACCGGGATGAGCTTTTCCCCGGTGCGGTGGCTGTCTCCGTCGCTGCCGACAAGACGGAGGATGCGATTGTCTTTACCGAGCAGGATCGAGCCCTTGTTCGCTGTCTGGACCAGCAGATCCCGGTGGTTGACCGTCCATTCCTCGCCGTGGCTGGCCAGGTGGGGATGAGCGAGGACGCGGTGCTGGCAACGTTGGCGCGTTGGAGGGATGCCGGGGTGCTGCGGCGTGTGGCGGCGGTGCTGCATCATCGCGAGGCTGGATTCAAGGCCAATGCGATGTGCGTCTGGCCAGTGCAGGGGGATGTCATCGCGGCCGGACGCCAACTGGCGGACTGCCGAGAAGTTACTCATTGTTACCAACGCCCACGCTTTGATGGATTTGCGTTTGACCTTTATGCCATGATACACACCCCATCCTGGCCACAGACCCAAACCCTGTTCGATGCCATCGCATCCGAATGCGGACTGTGCGGCGGGCGCATGTTTGCCTCCGTTCGTGAGTTCAAAAAGAGCAGTATGCGCTACTTCGCATGATAGGGCTGATGAATAAGTCCTGCTGATGGGCATGATTGGCGAAATCGGCGGTTGACTTTACCGCCTGTGGGATATAGCGTTCTGCGCGTGTTAAGTTCCATCCTGAAGGAGATTGCGATATGCCCACCTATGAGTATGAGTGTACGAAATGTAATCACCGTTTCGAACGGTTCCAAAGCATGAAGGATGAGCATGTGAAGCGCTGTCCGGAATGCCGCTGCAAGGTGCAGCGCCTGATCGGCACCGGTGCAGGCATTATCTTCAAGGGCAGTGGCTTCTACCAGACCGATTACCGCAGCAAGGACTACCACGAAGCAGCCAAGAAGGATACCTCGGCGGCATCCGCGCCCGCCGCATCCGACGCCAAGTCGGCCGCCACAACGGAAGGTAAAAAGGAAGCCACTGCCGCGAAAAAGTCCACCGCATAGAAATCGTCACGCCGGAACGTGTCTGGATGACTTATGATGTCCTGTCGCAGATCAAGCGAGGACGTGGATTCTAGTCTTGAGCAGGAGCTTGCCAGTCATCTGTACGGAAGGGGGATGCTGGCAATCCGGCACCATTGTAAAGATTGCACTCCGGCCAAGCCGCCCACGCATAACGGATGGCGACGGGGGTGGGCACATCGGGGCTGGACACGGCCACCGTTTCGCCGTCGATCCGAGCTGTCGCGGGCTTCCATTGGCGATCTTCGCCAGCAATGACAAAACCTTTCAAGTCACCCTCCTTCGCCTTCAATCCACCGTTGCAATGGGTAAAGGAAACGACGACTTCACTGCCCTTAACCTCATGGCCTGACGGCAGTGGCCCGCTGGTATCGCTCACTTGCTTCCCGTAAACATCGCCCAGCGCCCATAACGCCAGCCGCCTTCCAACATCCTGTTTGTTCTTTGGGTGAATATTCGTGGGTTCTCCAAGGTCTAGCGTAATCGCCATGCCCGTGCGGGGCATGGCGAGGGTTTTGAGCATTGCCTCCTGCACAAGCATCCATCCGTCGTCCTTGCGTTGGAAATTCGGCAGTTGAACCCAGGCAAAAGGCAGTTCCTCATTCCAGCGTGTCCGCCAGTCGCTGACCAGCAGCGGTAACTGAAGGTGATAAAGAGAACCTCTATCGTCGATCGCATTGGATTCTCCCTGATACCAAACCACGCCGCGAATCGCGTACGGTATCAGGGGTGCAATCTTGCCATTGAAAAGCCCCCCAATACCGGCTTTGTTCGCGCGCCTCAACACTGGGTCTACCGGCTTTTTCGGTTCCGGCTTGCCATCCGCTTTAGCGTTCCCTGCGTCGTCGCTCCATTTCGCCAGTGCCTTCTCGTAATTTGCTTTCAGCATCGGTTCTTTACGTTTATCTTCCTGTTCCTTCTTGTCAATGGCCTCCTTGAGTTCCTGTTTCGCAAGCTGTGTATCTGCGGCGATCCATGCTTCAATCGGCGTTCCGCCTACTGAGGAGTTGATCAAGCCAACCGGTACGTTCAGCTCGCTGTAAATCGACCGTCCAAAGAAAAAAAGAGTCGCAGAAAAATTTCCAACGGTATCCGGTGCACAGATTACCCATTGGCCACGGGCGTCTGGTGAGGCTGTTTTGGCTGCCGATGATGTTTCTGTGAACATACGAATCAGCGGTAAATCCGAAGCGCTTTTTTCAATCTCGAAATGTGCCGCCTTGGATACCGGCCACGCCATGTTGGACTGTCCGGATCCTAGCCAGACCTCTCCCACAAGGACATCCTCGATGCGCAATTGACGATTATCCGTGGCCCCTTGAATCAGCATGGCCTGCGGCTGCGGGTTGGCATTCATCGGTGCCAGTCGCGCCATCCACATCCCATCAGCATTCGCTGTAACAACCTGCTTCTGGTCTGAAAACGTAATGGTAACCGCTTCGTCGGCGTCAGCCCATCCCCAAACCGGCACGGATTTTTCACGCTGCAGAACCATGTGATCAGCGAAAACTGACGCCAGTTTCAGTTCAGCTGCATCGAGCCCCCGTGTCGGTCCAAAAAGGAGGAATACGGAAACCATCGGCACATAAATCAAATGTTTCATAAACGCATCTACTTTCCTTTGAGCATTAGCAACGGTACTTTAAAAAAGGAATGCAAATTCAAATTGCCATTCCAGCCCAGAACGTCTTCCCCCATTCGCTTTCGCGGTCATTCCAATCGACACTGAACCTGACAAGTTCCTTGCGCAGTTCGGAGACCTTATCCGCATACTTCGGAATCGCCGCCAAATTAGACCGTTCCCATGGATCATTCTCCATGTCAAATAGTTGACTCTGCGTGTGTTTTCCATCAATCACATAGTCGATCAGCTTGAACTGCGAATCTCGCACAGCTCGCTGGAATCCACAGTAGGCAAAGTAAAGCGAGTTACGCACCGTTGCCGTTGCATCATGCATTGCAGGGATCAGACTCGTGCCCTCGACCGATTCCGGGATGGAAATATCGCTGAGTTCACAAAGGGTCGCAAAAATATCAAAAAGATAGACCAGTGCTTCTGATTTTACTCCTTTCGGAATTCCTGGCCCGGCAAAAATCAGCGGAACGCGAACGCTATGGTTGTAGCAGCTTTGTTTGCCAAACAGACCGTGCTGTCCAAGGGCCAGTCCATTATCGCTAGCGAAGACAAAAATGGTATTCTCCAATGCGCCTTTATCTTCAACCGCCTTAATGACCAGTCCAAGCTGGTCATCCAGATGTGAGATCATGGCGTAATAGTCGGCGATATGCTTTTTCGTATTCTCCGGATCCCGGGGAAAGGGAGCCAATTCTTCGTCGCGAATGCGCAATGCGCCGTTGGCAAAAGGGTGGCCTCCTAGGAAATTCAGGGGCAGCTCAATGTCAGCCGCACAATACATATCCCGGAATTCATCGGGCATGGTTCGGGGATCATGCGGAGCCAAAAAGGAAATATAGGTAAAAAATGGGTTCTCCGCATCATACTCCCGGATAAACCTGCAGGCCGCCGAACAAACCATTTCGCTGGAATGAACACCATTGTTGATATGGTCGGCATGAATGATTTGCACATCGTTACTGGTGATAGGATCAATGCAGCGCCTGAAGGTCCTGTCGTATTTGCCAGTCGAATCGAAATGATAGGCCGGTACATTCCAGTGGTCTGCCATGCCGCCGAAGAAAATTTCATCGCCATCCGTGAAGCTGCGGTGATAAGCAGGTCTTCCGTTGTGCCATTTTCCGGCTCCGAACGTCCGATAGCCAGCCTGACGCAGGCACTCACCGAGCGTCGTATGCGCTTCCGGTATGCGTGATCCCGTGTCTTCGAGGTGGAAGAGCGATCGCCCTGTATGCAGCATGGCCCGGCTGGGCATGCATACCGCACCGCAGGTCCCTCCGGGAATGTGCGCATGGGTAAATGCGGTTCCCCGGTGGACAAGCTGGTCGATATTGGGCGTATTGATAGCGTGATTGCCCAATGCCGCAATTGTGTCAAAACGCTGATCATCCGTGAAAAAAAAGACGATGTTTGGTTTTTTGCTCATGCAACTTTCTTTGCAACTTGAATTTCCAACCATGCCCATAATGGTAGAGTTAAGGGCCATGCAATGTCAATCCATGATAACTGCGTTCGCATTCTTTTCTTTTAATGCATTTGCACTGATTTTTTTCTTGAAGTCTGGTGCGTGTTCCTGCACTATGTGGTCCGCATATTTCGTTGGTGGGGTACTCAAGCGGTCAACGAGGGCAGACTGTAAATCTGCTGGCATAGCCTTCGAAGGTTCGAGTCCTTCCCCCACCACCACTCTGTTAATTCGGCGTTTTCCGGTAAAATCAGCTTTTATTGCAAAAAAGCGGCAGCCGCATTCATCTGAATTCGCCTACTAAATCCAGCGTTCTTATTCTCATAAAGAAACCAAAGGCATGTTTTCATCCTTACTCGCCAATTGTGCGGGGCTATAACATATTCATTACATTAGGATTGAAAATTATCTGGCTAGCTTTTATGGTAAGGTTTTATTGCGATAGTTTGAAATCTTTTTAACCGAGAGTTATTGCTATGGTCTTGACGTTTGGTGAAGTGATGTTGCGGCTGTCGACCCCCGAGCGGCTGCGATTTGGGCAGTGTCTGCCCGGGGCGATGTCGACTGGGTTTGGTGGCGGGGAGGCGAATGTTGCCGTTTCGCTGGCGCATCTGGGAACTCAGGCGGCCTTTATGTCGGCCTTACCGTCGGGGACGATTAGCGACTGCCTCTTGGCTGAATTACGGGGGCACAGTGTGGACACCTCGCGGATTCGCCTTTGCAAGGAGGGGCGCTTCGGGATTTATTTTCTTGAGACCGGATCGAACCAGCGGCCTTCCGTGGTCATCTATGATCGCGACGGCTCAAGCATCTCGTTGGCTCGCGCGGCTTCCTATGATTTTGCCGGTGCGCTGGATGGCGTGACCTGGGTGCATACCACGGGCATCACCCCGTCGCTGAGCAAGGCTGCCTATGAGGCGACCTGTATGCTGGTGCAGGCCGCCGGTTCCCGTGGCCTTCCGGTGTCGGTCGATCTCAATTTCCGCAAGAAACTCTGGCGCTGGGATGCCGCCCGCGAACCCAAGGCGCTGGCGCAAGCCTGCATGACGGAAATCCTAAAGCATACCACGCTGGTCATCGCTAATGAGGAGGATGCCGCCGACGTGCTGGGGATCCACGCCACCGGCACCTCGGTCGAGGACGGGCAGATTGCCGCCGGGGCTTATGTGGAGGTTGCACGCGAAATTACCCGGCGCTTCCCGACGGTGCAGCGGGTGGCGATTACCCTGCGCGAAAGTTATTCGGCGGACCACAACAACTGGGGTGCACTGCTGTACGAGCGGGCTACGGATAAGGCTTTCTTTGCGCCGCTAGACGCCGCTGGCGCGTACCGCCCTTATGCCATCCACAATATCGTTGATCGCGTCGGCGGTGGCGATTCCTTCGGTGCGGGGCTGATTCATGCCCTGCGTTCATCGCGGTTCAGTGCTCCGGCGGATGCCATCCGGTTTGCCGTGGCCGCCAGTGCGCTGAAGCATACCATTGCCGGTGATTTCAATCTGGTATCGGAGACCGACGTCGAATCCCTGATGAAGGGCAGCGGATCAGGTCGTGTGCAGCGGTAGTCAGTCTCCCGAACGGGAGGGACGGGTTCCACCCCGTCCGCAGGTCGGGAGGGCCGGGTTTCACCCCGGACGCGGTGTTGTAAGCGGTAGTCGGGTTAATTTAAATAAGGAGCGTAACAGAATGACGAAACAGGACATCATCGCGAGAATCAAGGCGAGCCGGGTGGTGGCGGTATTGACGCTGGATGCGGCGGAGGATGCGATTCCGCTGGCGGATGCGCTGCTGGCGGGCGGGATCAAGGTGATTGAACTGACGTTGCGGACACCTGCGTCCGAGGAGGGGCTTCGCCGAATTGCGGCGGCGCGCCCCCAGATGCTGATTGGTGCCGGGACGGTGCTGACGGCCGCGCAGCTTGGCAAGGCCATCAACGCGGGCGCCATGTTTGCGGTCAGCCCGGGGCTCAACCATGCCGTCTCGGCGGAAGCGGAATCCCGCGGTTTCAGCTATTTTCCAGGTGTGATGACGCCGACCGATGTGGAAGCCGCCTTGGCGATGGGGCATCGGCTGATGAAGTTCTTCCCGGCCTCGATTGCTGGCGGGATCCCGATGCTCAAGGCACTGGATGCCCCGTATGGACAGGCGGGCGTGCAGTTCCTGCCGCTGGGTGGCGTAAACGCCGAGAATGCGGCTGATTATCTGGCGCTCCCCTGTGTGGCAGCCGTCGGCGGCTCCTGGATTGCCGAACGGTCGTTGATCAAGGAAAAGCGGTTTGACGAGATTCAGCGCCGTGCTGCCGCTTGCGCCAGCTTGTAGATTCGGAGGCGAATGATTTCAGGATTCAAAACCATGTGGCGCTGGCGGGAACTGCTCTGGATCTTGGTCTGCCGCAATTTGAAGATCCGTTACAAGGGCTCATCCCTCGGTTTTTTTTGGTCTCTGCTCAGTCCGGTTCTACTGATCCTGATCTACGCCATCTTCGCGACCATCCTGCGGTTCAATGAGGGACGTCCGCACTATCTCCAGTTCCTGGTGATCGGAATTGCCGTCTGGCAGTTTCTGGCGATGTGCCTGAACGACTCGCTCTATGCCGTGATGGGTAATGTGAACCTAGTCAAGAAGACTGCATTTCCTCGAATTATCCTGCCGCTGGCGATGGTCTGCGCGAATGTGATCAACTTTTTACTGACCTGGTGTGTACTGCTGCTTTACCTGCTGCTGGTGGGGATGCCGATGCAGTACCTTTATCTGCTACCCGTTGTGCTGCTGGTGCAGGCTACTCTCTGTTTCGGCATGGCGCTGATCCTGTCCTCCTCGAATGTCTTCCTGCGCGACACGGAGCATATGCTGGGCATCGGCACCCTGGCTTGGTTTTTCCTTTCGCCGATCTTCTATCCGGTGGAAATGCAGTTGCAGTTCCTTCCGTCGAAGGCGGCCTGGCTGGCGTTCCTGAACCCGATGACCGGAATTGCCTGGTGCTACCGACGCTTGCTGATGTCCAGTGCCATGCCGGACCTGCAGGGTGTGCCGGTTGCCTGCTTGACCACCTCGCTCACGGTCTGCCTGGTTGTGCTGGTGATCGGCCTTTTTACATTCCAGCACACGCAGACGAAATTCGGCGACGTTCTCTAGGGGATTTTTATGGAAGCGCAGGATGCCATCAAGGTTGAGAACGTCAGCAAGGTTTACCGGCTTGCGGGGAACTCCCAGAGCCTGAAACAGAAGGTTCTGGAATGTCTGCGCCGCCGGACGCAGCCGCGGATGCTCAAGGCCATCGACGATGTCAGCTTTACCGTCAAACGAGGGGAAACCCTCGGCATTATCGGGGCCAACGGTGCCGGGAAAAGCACGCTACTCTCGCTGCTAACCAAGACAATCTTCCCCTCGGAGGGGGTGATCGAGACGCACGGCCAGGTCTCCTCGCTGCTGGAGCTGGGGGCGGGGTTCCATCCGGACCTGTCCGGCCGCGAGAATGTGTTCCTGTACGGGGCGATCATGGGGATCCCGCGCCAGCGGATGATGCAACGGTTCGATGCAATTGTCGAGTTTGCCGGGCTGAAGGATTTCATCGATCAACCGGTAAAGCATTATTCCTCGGGTATGTATGTCCGCCTCGGGTTCGCTGTGGCGGTCGAGGTGGATCCTGATATTTTGCTGATCGATGAAGTGTTGGCCGTGGGCGATGCCGCCTTCCATAAGAAGTGCATCGACAAGATGCGCGAGTTCCGGCGGCAGGGAAAGACGATGCTGATCATATCGCATGACCTGCAGACCATTCAGCGCATCAGTGACCGAATCCTTTTTCTGGATCGCGGGCGGATGATGGGGCTGGGTGCACCCAAGACGATGATCGGCGAATACGAGGGTTTGACGCGCCGCCGCAACACGGAGATTTATCAACGGGAATGGGGAACCGGCGAGGTGATGATCACCTGCGTTGTTTTCCATGGTGGTGATGGCGTTGAGCGGGATACATTCGGGTGGGGCGGCGACTTGTTCGCCACGGTGCATTACCAGGCCAAGCATGTGATTGACGCACCCGTCTTCGGGTTTTCCGTTAGCGATAACGAGGGGCGCGTGGTGCATGGCAGCAATACACAGGTGGCGGGGCTGGTGATTCCCTGGATTGATGGGGAGGGGGCGGTTGTTCTGCGGCTGCGCGAGTTGCCGATGGCGGCCGGGCTTTTCCTATTCTCCTTTTCGGTGCATTCGGCGGATCACCGCGTTAATTATCATCGGCTGGATAATTGCTTCCCGGTAACGATAACCTGCAGCAAGAACTTTGAGGGATATGCCTACATGCCCTCGGAATGGAGTGTTCTGGAGTGAAATACGGATTGATGGATATAACGACGGATGCCGTGGTGCGTAAACGTATCGAGGCTGCCTTGGATGAGGATATTGGCAGTGGCGATGCCACGACGCTGGCGCTGGTTCCTGAACATGCCTGTGTCGAGGCGGTGATCCTGGCGCGTGAAGCGTGCGTTGTTTCCGGCACGGATGTGGCGATGTTCATCTTCAATAAGCTGGCCCCGGCGATGCAGATTGAGAAGACGGTGACTGATGGCGGGACGGCTGGGGCTGGCGAGACCGTCATGCGTCTGCACGGATCGGCGCGGGCCATTCTGACGGGCGAGCGCACGGCGCTGAACTTCATGCAGCGGATGAGCGGCATCGCCACGCAGGCCTCTGCATTTGTCCGGAAGGTGCAGCTACGGTCCACCCTGATCCTCGATACGCGCAAGACCACGCCGGGATTGCGGGCCTTTGAGAAGTATGCCGTGCTCTGCGGCGGGGGTGCCAATCACCGCATCGGCCTCTTTGACAAGATCCTTATTAAGGACAATCACCGTTTCCTGTGGCGGGGGACGGCGGGCGGCGATCTGGGGGCGGCTGTGCGTGAGTCGCGTCGGTGCTATCCGGACCTGGAGGTCGAGATCGAGGTCGAGAATGAACAGGAGCTGCGCAGTGCCATGGAGGGTAAGCCGGACTGGGTGCTGCTGGATAATATGAGTCCAGCGCAGATGTCGGCATGCGTGTCAATGGTGGCAGGGCGCTGCCGCACCGAAGCCTCGGGCGGAGTCACCTTGGCGAACATCGAGGCTGTGGCCCGTAGCGGCGTGGATGCCGTTTCGCTGGGTTGCCTGACCCACTCTGTGCGTTCGATAGACCTATCCCTGGAGATGGTATGACCGGGATGACGAGTCTGGCTATCGATGTCGGGAATACCAGCACGACGCTCGCGCTGGTTAGTGACGGGGTTGCCTCTGCCGTTCATGCTGTTCGCGGGGGCATTGAGGACCTGACGGCTGTCGAACGAGCGCTGGGGGCGATACTCAAGACCGCTCACCCGGAGCGTGCCGCCCTCAGTTCTGTGGTACCAGCGGTCAACCTGCGCTGGTGTAAGCTAATCCGGCGTATGCTCGGGAGTGATCCGCTGATCGTGAACCATACCGTGGCCTTGTCGGTGTCTGTGGATTATCCACGCCCCGAAACGATCGGTGCCGACCGTCTGGCCAATGCTTGTGGCGCGGTCTTCAAGTATGGGGCTCCGGTGATTGTTGCCGATTTCGGAACGGCACTGACGTTTGACGTCATCAACACGGATCGCACCTACATCGGCGGGGTTATCGCGCCAGGACTTCCGCTCATGACCGATTACCTAGCCGATCGCACGGCGCTCCTTCCGCTGATCAACCCCAAGGGCCGCTGCGAGTCGGTTGGCCGAAGCACGGAGGGGGCCATGCGGATCGGGGCTCGTATCGGATATCGCGGTATGGTGCGGGAGATTACCGCGCATCTGCTAGACGGAATGCGGTCAGAAAATGTTAAGCTCTGTGCCACGGGTGGATTTGCAGGATGGGTGATGAAGGGGAGTGGCTTGGATTATGTCGTTGATCCTGAGCTAACGCTGACGGGTATCGGCGTGATCAGCGATCTGAATCAAGGGAGGGGAAAGGATATGCCGAGATGAAGACGAATCGTTTTGCGGTGATCATGGCAGGCGGCAAGGGCGAACGCTTCTGGCCGTTGAGTACATCGGCGCGCCCCAAGCAGGTATTATCCCTGATTGGCGGACGCCCCATGCTTGCACAGGCGGTGGAACGGTTGAGCGGCTTCATTCCGCCTGAGCGGATCCTGATTATTACCTCGGCGTCCCTGGTTGACGTGTCGCGGCGGGCTGTGCCCGAGTTGCCGCCGGAAAATGTCATCGGTGAACCCTGTGGCCGTGATACAGCGGCGGCCTGTGCGCTCGGGGCGGCGGTTGTCAAGGCTCGCTGCGCGGATGGCGCGTTTTGCATCCTGACGGCCGATCATGTCATCAAGAATGTCGAACGCTTCCAGCGCATCCTGCAGCGCGGTTTCGAGCAGGCGGAGCAGGCGGAGACGCTGGTGACGATCGGTATCAAACCCCTGTTCCCAAGTACCGGATTCGGTTATATCGAATGCGGCGACATCCTAGCCGATGGCGATGTCCGCTTCTTCAAGGCCCAGCGTTTTGTCGAGAAACCCGATGCGCAGACCGCCGCCGGATATCTGGAATCCGGCACGTATGTCTGGAACTCCGGCATGTTCATCTGGAAGGCGGATACCCTTTTGAACGCCTTGCAGCAGTTTGAAAAACCGGTTTATAACATGGCATCTGCCATGCTGGCAGTCGTGGATACGGCGGCGTTCGAGGCGGCGCTGGTGCGGGAGTATAACTGTCTTGGTCGGATCTCAATTGACTATGCGGTCATGGAAAAGGCAAAGAACATCGTTACGGCGGCTGGCGATTTCGAATGGTACGATGTCGGCTCATGGTCTGCCATAGAGGATCATTTTCCCGCCGATGCAGACGGGAACGTGATTGTTGGCGATGGTTCGGTGCTGGAATGTAAGGGGAACATCGTGGTCAGTCACGATCGCTTGACCGCCCTGATTGGCGTCGAGAATCTGATCGTGGTGCATGCCGATAAGGCTACGCTGATCTGTCCGAAATCACGTGCACAGGATGTCAAGAAAATGGTCCAGCAGCTAGCGGACAATGGACGCCAGGCAGTGCTATAGGCGCCCGTGTGCTTTGGCGCCAGCCGCGAAGGTCGGTTTTTGACGAAAATTATCGGTTGACAATACAGGGCACGGCGTAATAGAGTCTTTTCCGTCGTTTGAAAAGCGTTGGGCTTTTCCCGTGCGATTGCGGTTTTGGTCTATCAAGCCCCTGTTTCTGGGGGCACTATTCTTATGTTTCCATTCGGGTGTTTATGATTCGTATTGCCGTCACAGGCGGTATCGCGTGCGGGAAGAGCCTGGCAGCCTCCTTTATGCAGCAAGCGGGAATCCCTGTCTGCGATGCCGATGTTGTCGCGCATGCGTTGATGGAGCCGGGTGCCCGGGCTTATGCCGATGTCGTTGCCTTCTTTGGCGATGGTATCCTGACGGTGGGAGGGCGGATAGACCGGATGGTGCTGGGTAAGGTCGTGTTCGGGGATGTGCGGAAGCTGGCGCAATTGAATGCGATGGTGCATCCCAGGGTAAAGGGTGAGATTGATGCCTGGCTGAGTACTCAGTCGGCTGCCGGGAAATCCATGGCTGGGGCGGTCATTCCGCTTCTGTATGAAGCTGGGATGCAGGCGGGTTGGAATGTCGTGATCTGCATTGCCTGCAGTAAGGCGAATCAGATTGCACGGCTGCGCGCGCGGGGCTTGAGCGAGGCGGATGCCATGGCCAGGATGCAAGCGCAAATGCCGGTGGAGGAGAAGGCGAGAAGGGCGGATATCGTCATTTGGAATGATGGTGGTCCGGAGGATTTAGCGTTGGATGTTAGACGGGCGTTGAAGGCGATAGAGGAGAAAAACAGATAATGGAAGATACAGCAGAGCAGGCAACCCCAACGGCAGAGACCACACAGGTTGGTCACGGGGGTAACGGGGAAAGTCAACCTCGGCGCGCTAGCCACAGCACCTCGGCCGCCGCCATGGCCAAGAAGCTGCGCGGACGGGGCAGGGGACGCGGGGTCAAAAAGGTGGTCGGAACCGAAGGTCACGAGACACCCGCGCCGCCTCCGCGCGAAACGGTCGTTCGCACGGATGAGAATGGCGAGCCGCTGGCGCCGCCCAACGGCATTCCCTTGGAGTTGAGCCTGAATGCCCTGCATACCAGTGCCGTGCCCGTTTTAATGGAGATGGCGGATAAGTTTGCCCTGGTGGAGCTGGGGGCGCTGCGTAAATCCGAATTGATCTTCGAGATTCTCAAGGCACATGCCGGTCGAAATGGTATTGTGATGACCGACGGGGTTCTTGAAATCCTACCCGACGGGTTCGGTTTCCTACGTTCTGCCTATAACAATTACCTACCTTGTCCGGAAGACATCTATGTCTCGCCGTCGCAGATCCGGCGGTTGGCTTTGCGCACGGGGTATCACATCAAGGGGCAGATCCGCGAGCCCAAGGAGAAAGAACGTTTCTTCGCGCTGGCGCGGGTTGATACGGTCAATGGCGAGGAGCCGGAGAAAGCCCGCACGAAGATTCCCTTCGAGAACCTGACCCCGCTATTCCCAGATCAGCGCCTGCAGTTGGAGAGTGATCCCAAGGGCGTATCGATGCGCGTGATGGATCTGTTCACGCCGATAGGCAAGGGCCAGCGCGGGTTGATCGTGGCTGCGCCGCGGACCGGCAAGACGGTGCTGATGCAGCAAATCGCCAACAGCATCTCGGCCAATCATCCAGAAGCGCACTTGATCATCCTGCTGATTGATGAGCGGCCCGAGGAAGTGACCGACATGATCCGCAACACCAAGGCCCAGGTTCTCAGTTCCACCTTTGACGAGGAGCCCGCACGTCATGTGCAGGTGGCGGAACTGGTGATTGAAATGGCCAAGCGAATGGTGGAATTCGGTCGCGATGTGGTCATCCTGCTGGATAGTATCACGCGTCTGGCCCGGGCCTACAACACGGTCCAGCCGCATAGCGGAAAGATCCTGAGCGGTGGCGTGGATGCCAATGCCCTGAGCAAGCCAAAACGATTTTTCGGGGCGGCTCGCAATATTGAGCATGGTGGCAGCCTGACGATTATCGCCACCGCCTTGGTCGAGACCGGCAGCCGGATGGATGATGTCATCTTCGAGGAATTCAAGGGGACGGGCAACATGGAGCTCTGTCTGGATCGTTCTATTAGCGATAAGCGAATATTCCCGGCCATCAACATCGACAAGAGTGGCACTCGCAAAGAGGAGCTACTGTTGCATCCCGATGAGCTAAGCCGAATCTGGACGCTGCGTCGGGCAATCACCGGTGTTCCGCCGGGGGATGCCATGGAGATGATTTTGAACCGGCTTAAAAAGACCAGCAGCAATGCCGAATTCCTGTTGTCCATGAAGGAATAAGTTGCTCCGGTTTGCGATTTACAAATGCCGTAGATTAGGGTATACACAAGACCCTTTGCATTAAATTAACGAAGGATAAGATCATGAAAGTTTCTGTCGAGAAGGTCGGTAGCTGCCGCGTGCAGGTCAATGTGGAAGTGCCGGCGGATGCGGTTCGTCCGGATTACGACGCGGTGCTCAAGCTGTATGTCAAGAATGCCCGGATCCCTGGTTTCCGTCGCGGCAAGGTGCCGTTGGCGATGGTGGAGTCCCGCTTCAAAAAGGATATCTTTAAGCAGGTTCAGGATGAACTGTTGCCCAGGACATACCAGGCCATGCTTCAGCAGGAGTCGTTGAAGCCTGTGGCGGTGGTCGGTCTGGAAAATCTCAGTTTATCGACGGAGAACGGATTCGCGTACCAGGTGGTGCTGGATCTGGAACCGGAATTCCAGCTTCCCACATACCAGCAGATCCCGTTGACATCGATGGATACAGATGCAACCGAGGAGGATATTGACGAGGCCATCCAGCGGATGCGTCAGCACTTTTCCCGTTATGAGGACTTGACGTCCGGTACGGCACAGGATCAGGATCTGGTCAAGGTGACGTACTCGGGTCTCTTCGACGGAAACCCATTGTCCGAATTGCCTGAAGCTGGCGAATTGGCATCCGGGGAAGGTTTCTGGTTGCCGCTGGCCAGTGAATCGGAATTCCTGCCCGGGCTGAATGCGGCATTGATCGGGGCTGCGATCGGGCAGACGGTCACTACAGATATTAGCTTCCCTGCAGAATACCGGATCGCCACCTTGGCTGGTAAAACGGCGGTTTATACAATCACCGTGGAGGCGTTGCGCCGTCGTCAGGAACCCGAGCTTACAGAGGCGTTCCTCAAGGAATTGAACATCAGCTCGGTGGAGGCGCTGCGCAAGCAGATGCGCGATGGGGTTGTACAGGAAAAGAAGGCGGCTGAAATTAACCGGCATCGGGAGCAGGTCGGTAAGTATCTGCTTGATAATACGCAGGTTGGGTTACCTGAGTCGCTGGTCGCCAACGAGACCACCGCCTTGTTGCGGTCTCTGCTGAACCGCATGGCGCAAGCGGGCAGCACGCGCGAGATGCTGGAGAAACACCGTGACGAGATTATGGGTACCGTGGCTCAGCAGGCGGCCGATCGCGTCAAGATGAGTTATATCGGACGGGCGATTGCCGCTGCCGAAAAAATTAGCATCAGCGATGGCGATGTTGAGCGTGAAATGGAGATGATGGCCGTGCATTACCGCATGCCGGTTGAAAAATTGCGGGCGGAGATCGAAAAGCAGGAGGGTGGCATGGATAACCTGCGCAACGATATTTTACATACCAAGGTATTGGATTTTCTTGTTGGTCAGGCTAAGATTAGCGCGTAACGGTTTTCCGAGGATATGTAACCAAAGGGGTTAGGCGATGAGTGATTATGGACAATTAGTGCCAATGGTGGTGGAGCAGACCGGGCGTGGCGAACGTGCTTATGATATTTTTTCACGATTGTTGAAGGATCGGATTATCTTTATCGGCAGCGGGATTGATGACGGGATCAGCAATCTGATCATCGCCCAGCTCCTGTTCCTGCAGGCAGAAGACCCGGAAAAGGATATCAGCATATATATCAACTCGCCGGGCGGATCAGTCACGGCTGGATTGGCCATTTATGACACGATCCAGTTCCTGAAGTGTGATGTAGCCACCTATTGCGTGGGACAGGCCGCTAGCATGGGTGCGGTGCTATTGGCTGCCGGTGCCCGTGGAAAACGGTTTGCCTTGCCCTGTGCCCGGATCATGGTTCACCAACCCTGGGGCGGTGTGCAGGGGCAGGCTTCGGATATCAGCATCCAGGCCAAGGAGATTCTGCGCTTACGGGATACCCTTAACGGCATCCTGGCATTTCATACCAGGAAATCCCTGGAAGAGATCGAGAAGGACACCGATCGGGATTTCTTCATGTCCGCAGAGGAAGCGGCCCGCTACGGGCTGGTTGACGAAGTGGTAAAGAGCCGTAAAACGATTAGCGCCTGAATCATACAAGGAGTTTTGAATGGCAAGGACAACCCGTCAGGATAGTCACCGGTTCTGTTCATTTTGCGGAAAGCGCCAGCAGGAGGTTTCCCGGCTGATCGCTGGCCCCGATGTCAACATTTGTGATGAATGCATCCATCTCTGCAACGGGCTGTTGCAGGAGAAGCCGGAGGCTGCCGCGACCGGCAAGGCAGCACCCACGGTGGCCGCCTCTACCGCCGCCACTGCGGCTGCCACCGCCACACGCATATCGGCGTTGAAGGTGCCCAAGCCTCACGAGATCTTTGATGTGCTTAACCAGTATGTCATCGGTCATCCCGAGGCCAAGAAGATGCTGGCTGTGGCGGTACACAACCATTACAAGCGTCTGCGGCAGTCCGTGGTTTCAACGGCGGGTGATCCGCTGCAGGATGTCGAGATCGAGAAAAGCAATATACTGCTGATGGGGCCTACTGGGAGTGGCAAGACATTGCTGGCAAAAACCCTCGCCCGTGTGCTTGATGTGCCGTTCACGATCGTGGATGCCACCACCTTGACCGAGGCAGGATATGTTGGCGAGGATGTCGAGAATATCCTGCTTAGCCTGATCCAGGCCGCCGACAATGACGTGGCTCGTGCCGAGACGGGGATTATCTATGTCGACGAGATCGATAAGATCGGACGTAAGACCGAGAATGTGTCCATTACCCGTGACGTTTCTGGGGAAGGGGTCCAGCAGGCACTGTTGAAGATTCTTGAAGGGACGATGAGTCGGGTTCCGCCGGGAGGGGGGCGCAAGCATCCCCAGCAGGAATATATAAAGATCAATACGACCAATATCCTGTTTATATGCGGTGGTGCGTTTGTCGGGTTGTCAGACATCATCCGTCGCCGCACGGGGCGCGGTGCACTTGGCTTTGTGGATCAGGATGCGCACCGTCGGACGCTGCTCCCATTTGGCTCGGAGCTCCAGCCTGAACCGGAGGATCTTATCCGTTATGGATTGATACCCGAGCTGATCGGACGCCTTCCGGTGATCGCCTCTTTATCGGACCTTAGCGAAGAGGATTTGGTACGGATTCTGGTTGAACCGAAGAATTGTATCGTCAAGCAATACCAGAAGTTGTTGGCGATGGAAGGGATTGAGCTGTCCTTCACGGATGCCGCCCTACGCGAATTGGCGCATCTGGCGCACAAGCGCAGTTCCGGTGCCCGTGGGCTGCGGGCGATGGTTGAACGACTGATGCTTGACGTGATGTTCGAGGCGCCGCGGCGCACCACCGGAGGAAAGATCCGGATCACCAAGGCGATGGTCGATCGCCAGCGTGTGGAACCCGAGGATGTGGGACAGGAGGAGCTTGAACCGCTGAAGGCAGCGTCCTAGCGACCCGAAATGACCAGTAGATCATCCAAATCAGCAACATCCAGGAAGGCAGGCCTGCCTCCTGGGTCGCTGGTTTTTCTCGGTGAGCGACGGGTTGACAAGCCGACGATTGGCGTGATTGTCTATTCCCACGACAAGGTTCGGGAATTGACCGTGGATACGGCCGCCGAGTGTGTCCCACTTATCAAGGGCGATGCGGTCACGTGGATCAACATCACCGGGTTGCACGATACTGCGTTTATCCAGACGGTTGGCGAAGCATTTTCCATTCATCCCTTGTTGCTTGAGGATATTGTCAGCACCGGGCAGCGTCCGAAATTCCAGGACCACGGGCCGCTCCTTTTTTTCGTGCTGAGGATGCTTTACAAACCAGCGGGGAAGGCGTTTGTCTTCTCAGAGCAGGTCAGTATTGTGGTGGGGAAGAACTTTGTCCTGACGTTCCAGGAAACGGAAGGGGACGTCTTCGACATGATTCGTAATCGCATCCGTAGCGGTGGCGGGCGAATACGGCAAAGCGATGCCGTGTATCTGGCGTATGCGCTGATTGATGCGATCGTCGACAACTACTTCACCGTGCTGGAGGATATTGACGAACGTATAGAGAGTACGCAGCAGGCCACCCTCGAAAAGCCGGTTCCCGCCACGCTTCACCGTATTCATGCGCTCAAGCATGAGCTGGTTGCCATCCGGCGCCAGTTGTGGCCGCTACGCGAGTCGATCAGTATGCTGCAGAAGTGCGAGAATCCGCTGATTCCAAAGATGCTTGGACCCTACCTGCATGATGTCTATGAGCACACGTTTCAGGCGTTGGAGATGATCGACTCGATGCGGGAAATGATCTCCACGGCGATGGAGAGCTATATGAGCAGTGTCAGCAACCGGATGAATGAGGTCATGAAGGTGCTGACAATCATCTCTACGGTCTTTATCCCGCTCACGTTTATTGCCGGTGTCTACGGGATGAACTTCGAGAATATGCCTGAACTGCGCTGGCCGCTTGGCTACGCATTGACGCTGGGGGTCATGGGGAGTGTCGCGGTGGTCATGGTCATGTTCTTCAGGCGCAAGGGATGGTTATGAGCGGTGTGGCGCATCGCATTACGATCAGCGTTGGCCAGCCCGCTGATCTGGAGGCGGTGGCGTCCGTTGAACGGCGATGTTTTGTAGAGGGGCGTCGCAGTTCGGTTCGCGCGTTGCGGTACGGATTGAGGAGTCCGACACAGACGGTGCTTGTCGCGTGGGCCAAGGCCTTTGGTGCGCCCCGGCAGGTTGCCGGTGTGTTGGTGCTGCACCGTCGTCCGCAGTCCATGCGGATTTATTCGCTAGCGGTCATGCCCGCCTTCCGCGGGGATGGCCTTGGGAGTCGGTTGGTCCAAAAGGCCGTGGATTCGGCTCGTCGACAGAAAAGCCTATACTTGTCGCTTGAGGCGGATCGGCGCAATAAGCGGTTGATCAACTGGTATGTGGCCCACGGCTTTGAAATTGTCGGGTATCGTCCTGATTATTATTCCGAGGGGCGTGATGCGGTGTTGATGCGGCGGATGCTGCGACGGCCAGTGTCGTCTGCGAAAAGGAGAGGATGATGAGTGTACGTAATCTGATTATTCTTAATAATCCGTCGCATTGGGTATTTGATATCGAGGAAGTCGAGGTGGTTGCCGCCCGCGATTATCTGACACAAAGCAAGTATGCGGAAATGAAGAATGCACGCGTGTTCAACCTTTGCCGGTCGTATCGCTATCAATCCGTCGGCTACTATGTCTCGCTACTGGCGGAGGCACGGGGCCATCGGGCGATACCGACCGTTACCACGATGCAGGATTTCCGCTCACAGACCATCATTCGGACGATTGCGGAGGATATCGACGAGTTGATCCAGAAGACCTTTGTCAAGGTCCCGACCAAGGAGTTCACCCTCTTCATCTACTTCGGTCAGACCGTATTGCCGGAACATCGTTATGTCGGTCGTGCGCTGTATCATCTGTTCCAGGCACCGCTGCTGAAGGTCAGTTTCGTGATGACCAAGAAGTGGCTCATCCAACAGATCGTGCCGCTTTCCCTGGGGCTGGTCAATGAGTTAGATCAGGAACACCTGGCGGGGTTTGCCCGGCAGTATTTCTCGCGCAAACGATTCCACCACTCACGCATACAGCAGTATGCCTACGACTTGGCCGTGCTGGTTGATCCCGAGGAAGGCAGTCCCCCTTCCTGCAAACGGGCATTGAAAAAGTTTGCCGAGGCGGCGGAGAAACTGAATGTGGATTGTGAGTTCATCACGCGCGAGGATTACAGCCGCCTGCCGGAATTCGATGCCCTGTTGATACGGGTAACAACATCGGTCAATCATTATTCCTACCGCTTCGCCCGTAAAGCCCACGCCGAGGGGCTGGCGGTGATTGACGATCCTTGGTCGATCTTGCGCTGTGGTAACAAGGTTTATCTGGCCGAGCGACTGGCACAGGCAAAATTGCCCGCCCCCAGAACGGTAATCCTTCAGCGGGAGTCTCTCAAGCAGACGCCGGAAAGCCTGGGCATTACCTTTCCCTGTGTACTGAAAAAACCGGATAGCGCCTTTTCTCTGGGCGTTCACAAGGTTAATGATGAACAAGAATGGCGTGCCAAACTGGATGAACTGTTCGAGAAATCGGACTTGATCATTGCACAGAGCTTCATGGCTTCGGACTATGACTGGCGGATCGGGATACTGGATCGCAAGCCCTTTTTTGCCTGCCGCTACTACATGGCACGGGGACACTGGCAGATTTGCAATTGGGCGTCGAAGGGGGGCTCGGACCGGCGGTACGGACGCTCCGATACTCTGCGTGTCGAGGATGCTCCCCCGGCGGTTGTGCAAACCGCATTGCGTGCGGCGAATCTCATGGGGGACGGATTTTACGGGGTTGATCTAAAGGAAATCAACGGGCAGGTCGTGGTGATCGAGGTCAACGATAATCCGAGCATTGATGCCGGGGTCGAGGACATCGTGCTGAAGGATGGTCTCTACCAGTCCGTAATCCGGTCGTTGATAGCTCGGATCGAGGATCCCCACAAATTCACCAAGGACGACAGTCAGCGCAGTGCATGAATGTCTGCTACCTGAAGGGGCTGCGGTGGTGTGGATGTATTGTTTTGATTTTTGTCGGTATTCCGGTATCTTGAGTTAAATTGTCGAGGATGTTTTTAACATGGATGAGAGGGGTTGATGATGAGCAATAAACCGTATGGGCAGGGCGAGACGGCGTGGTTTGAGCAGGATCGTTTCGGTATGTTTATCCATTGGGGATTGTATTCCCAGGCGGCCCGGCATGAATGGGTCAAGCACCGGGAGCGGATCACCACGGAAAACTATCAGAAGTATTTCGATACCTTCCACCCGGATTTGTACGATCCAAGGGAATGGGCACG
>JFJP01037166.1_pt1 | contig 48701 bp, 41 predicted proteins | sample 431651 | NCBI WGS metagenome assembly JFJP01 (sample SAMN02602958, study PRJNA72255) | Microbial mat metagenome, whole genome shotgun sequencing project. | biome: fresh water; feature: sink hole; material: water; isolation source: purple microbial (photo- and chemosynthetic) mats found in... | reverse complement strand
AATAGCAAAATGGCCAGTGTGAGATGCAACGTCAGGCATCGAGATAGAAAAGTGCCAATTTACATTATGTAATCATCTTGGGATTGCCAAGGTTCCACGGTCAATGCAAGGCTTGCTAAATAACCCTTTAAAATAATCAAGCACCCCGGTTTCATCTTTCCTGGATGGCCGGGGCTGATTATCCAGCAAGATCAGTTTCGTTTTCCGATCAGCAAATCAAATCCAGAAGCAAACTCCAAATCAAAAAATTTGTGTGTCAGGAGAGCCGTCTCCAAAAGCCGGTGATGACTACCGGGTAATAAAGATATTTGGAGCGTAATCGTTATGGAAAAGGAACTAGGAAAAAGTTTGAAGGTCAAAGAAGTGGCTGAATTTTTAGGCGTTAATGAAAAGACAGTAAGACAATATTATAAAAAATTAGGTGGAATGCGCTTGGGAAGCCGTTACATCTTTTTTGAAAGGAGTGTGTTAAATGCCATATCAAATGAAGAATGGAAATTGGAAGGCCCAGGTGAAAAAGAATGGGAAGAGAAGAGAACAAACGTTCAAGACGAAAAAAGAGGCGATAGCATGGGAAAGCAACCTTCGACTGTCAGAAGAAGAGTGGGAAGAGAAGATCGGCATAATCTGTTTAGCTGATTGGGCGGAGGCTTATCTAGATGACTGTCAGGAGAGATATGTAAAGAAAACTTATACGGAAAAAATCTTTGCTTTTAAGCGCTTCTTTAAAAAAGTTGATCCACAGATGGAGGCTGAAAAATTAACCCCTGCTTTAGTTCGACCTTATCTTCTGGAAGAGAAGAAGGCAAGAAGCGGATATGCCTCCAATAAAGACAGAAAAAATCTTTTAGCCGGTTGGAATTGGGGGATGAAGTTCATGACCCAGCCATTACCCAAGGACAATCCTTTTGACATCCAGAAAATGCCGGAAGAGAGGTCCCCGAGGTACATTCCACCAGAAGAAGATTTTTGGAAAGCTTTTGAGCAGGCCCATGGTCAAGACCGGGTTATGCTTCAGACTTTACTTTATCTGGCTTGTAGGCGTGGTGAATTATTCCGGATGAAATGGAATGATCTTGATTTTGAAAAAAAGCGGATTCGGTTGTGGACACGGAAAAGAGAAAATGGAAGTTTTGAATGTGAGTGGCTTCCCATGGTTAAAGAACTCTTTGATGGATTATCCTGGTGGAAAAATAATTGCCCGATAAAAAGTGAATATGTTTTTATCTGCATAGACATTCAAAATTTCACCGCAGAATATTATGGCGGTCCATTTAAACATCGGCAGCATTTTATGGCTAAACTCTGTGAAAAAGCAGGGGTTAAACCATTTGGATTTCATGCTATACGGCATCTGACAGCAAGTATTCTTTATAGCAAGGGATTTAATTTGTCTGTAATTCAAGAGATCCTCCGGCATAAAAGCCCTACAACAACAAACAGATACCTGAAAAGCCTTGGCGTTGAAAGTGCTCGGGAAGCACTTGAGTCTTTAACGGTAAGTAGCTCCCATAGCGAGGATAGGGAAAATGATCTCCCAAAATCTATATTTGGAAGTCGATAAAATAAAAAAGCCGTCCGGGGGGCCGTCGGCCCTCTGGATGGTTTCTATAAAAACTCATAACTTATTGAAATTATTGGTGATCCCAATGGGATTCGAACCCATGTTACCGGCGTGAGAGGCCAGCGTCCTAACCACTAGACGATGGGACCACAAAATGTATATTTATATTAAAGCAAGCCTGTTGTCAAATGAAATTGCCGGTTCAGATGGGCTTTCTCCGGCCCTTTTTAAATCCGAAGATAAGGTAAACAAGCCATCCGATGAGGGGCACAATGGCAATGAAGTGCCAGATGAGTTTAGCTTTGGTTGAGCCAAACTCTTTTAGAATGATGTCCCTTAAAGCCAGCATTGTTAAAAGAAAGGATGCGGCAAAAATAAGGAGAATAAATAAAACGGTCTGATCCATATTAAAATAGTCTATCCTTTGAGCTTGTCCGAGATCTTCAGAAGCGTGTCTACATAATAATTGCTGTGGTTGTAACGAAACAGGACTTCGTGTTGTTTCTGTCTTGTGATTCCCGGTTGCCAGCCATGATGCTTCAGGTAATTTGCCACACTGAAGATTGCATCCGCATGGTTAAAAAGATCAATCCTGCCGTCGTTGTTGCCGTCCTTTGCAAGCCTGAGCGCATTGGAAGGCATGAACTGGGACACGCCCAGAGCGCCAGCATAGGAACCTTTAATGCTTTCCGGAGCAACCCCCTCTTTTTCAGTATATTGCAGCAGGGCTTTGAGTTCGCTGTACCCCCATTTGGTTTTGTCCTGGGCTTTTTTTATAAAATTTTCCTTTACCGGTTTTTTATCATCCGGGATGGAATTCCAGATTCTTTCCCGCAATGTTTCGTCGGACAATGCCGCCATGGTGGAAAGCGTATTGATGACGGTCCTTGTTCCGAGGTATGAACCAAGGCGGGTTTCGACCAGGAGGATGGCCGTGATAATGGTTTTATCCACGCCAAAGGCTTCCTGAGCCTTATCAAGGATGTCTTTATTTTCGCCCAGATATTTTAACGCACCTTCAATGGATTTGGGTGAGGTAAACTGGTCATAGTCAAGACTTGATTCGCTATGGATAAAAAAAAGGGAAACCGCTTCAGGTGCAAAGGTAACCTCTTTGTTGGAGAATATCTGTTCAATTTTTCCCTTGTCAAATCCGTCATCAATCAATTTCTGGATCAATTTCTCAAATTCATTGCCTTTGATGGTTTCCTCACAGGATAAGGAGGCGGGCAGGCTGAAGCAAATAAGAAATAGGAGTAAGAAAGGGATCAACTTCGATCGGAAGGGCGGTATCTTTATTTTCATGCTCATTGTCAGCTCCCTTAAACGTAATAATTTTTTTCTTATATCTTATTTCTTTTTGGATTGCATTAAAAAAAGGTGAGGTCACAAGGGTTTTCCCTGAAATGAAAACACCCGGTCTTGCGATAGCTTGGAGACCGGGTGTCTAAGATTCCTAATTCAACTTAAATTAAATGTCAAAATAGAGATAGAATTCATGCGGGTGAGGACGGCTGATGATCTGTCTGACTTCGTTGTTCATCTTATAGTCAATCCAGTATTCAATAACGTCTTTGGTAAATACATCCCCTTTCAGCAGGAATTCATGGTCTTCTTTAAGGGCGTTCAATGCTTCTTCCAGAGTGCCGGGTGCCGATTTCATTTCGGCAAGCTCCTCTGGTGGAAGGTCATAAATATTTTTATCCATTGGGTCACCCGGATCGATTTTATTCTGGATACCATCTATCATGGCCATGGCAATGGCAGCAAAGGCCATATATCCGTTGCATGAAGGATCGGGTGTTCTGAATTCGATCCGTTTGGCCTTGGGCGATGCTGAATACATGGGGATACGGATGGCAGCGCTTCTGTTTCTACTGGAATATGCAAGATTGATGGGGGCTTCAAAACCTGGAACCAGCCGTTTATAGGAATTGGTGGTTGGGTTTGTAATGGCACAGAGCGCTTTGCAATGTTTCATAATCCCGCCGATTGAATAGAGGGCGTCATCCGACAGCCCTGCATATTTATTTCCGGCAAATAAGGGGTTCCCGCCTTTCCAGAAACTCATATGGGTATGCATACCGGTTCCATTGTCTCCAAACAAAGGCTTTGGCATGAATGTCACGGTATGGCCGTTTTTAACGGCAACATTTTTCAGAACATATTTGAACCATGCAAGCTTATCACCCATATTTAAAAGAGAATCAAATTTGAGATCGATTTCGCACTGACCGGCGGCTGCCACTTCATGATGCTGGCATTCCATGGCAATGCCGAGATCTTCCAGGGTCAGCAACATTTCCGTCCGGATATCCTGGTATTTATCATTGGGAGGAAGCGGATAATATCCCTGTTTGGGGCGCATTTTGTAACCCAGGTTGGGCATTTCATCTGCGCCGCTGTTCCAATGGGCTTCAGCGGAATCAATTTCGAAAAAAGAGGCATGGGGTTCTGATGAATACCGGATACTGCTGAAGATAAAAAATTCAGGTTCCGGACCGACGAAGATCGTGTCTGCTATTCCCGTGCTTTTAATGTATTGTTCAACTTTTTTTGCAATGCCTCTTGGGTCACGGCTGTATGCTTCCTGGGTAATGGGGTCATAGATGTTACCGATAACGGCAAGGGTGGGAACCTTGAAAAAAGGATCGATTTTGGCTGTTCCGGGTTCAGGGATAACAATCATATCCGAGTTGTGGATTAGCTGCCATGCCCGCATGCTGGATCCATCCAGACCGAACCCTTCCTCAAAAGCAGATTCTGAAAGTTCACTCAAGGGAACTGAAAAGTGCTGCCATGTGCCGATAAAATCCATGAATCGGATGTCGACAATTTTTACATCATTTTCTTTTGCCATTGCAATTACATCTTTTGGTGTCATTCTAATTCCTCTCTTAACTAATCTAATTAAATATTATAATGCTTCTATTCCAGTTTCGCCGGTTCTTACCCGTATGACTTGCTCAACGGGAATAACAAAAATTTTGCCGTCTCCGATTTTTCCGGTGTTGGCCGCATTTCTCACAGTCTCTATGGTTTCAGCAGCCCTTTCATCACTGACGACGATTTCAATTTTTATTTTGGGTACAAAGTCAACAACATATTCGGCGCCTCTGTAAATCTCCTTATGCCCTTTCTGTCGGCCATACCCATTGACTTCCGTAACCGTCATTCCGTAAATTCCGATTTCGCTCAAGGCTTCTTTTACATCATCGAGCTTAAACGGTTTTATGATTGCTTCAATTTTTTTCATTGCTTATCTCCTTTGCCTTTATTTGTGGAAGACTTATTAAAATAGCGGTTTTAATCTGTTCAAGTTCCTGTTCGGTTTCAATTTTTGCATCATTGTCAAGGCTTCTGACGTAAAAGATATCAATGACCTGGTCCACCTTTGTGGCCACCATGGCCACATTGACATTGGTACGGTTTCTGTACAATGCGTTGGTAATTGAAAATAAAAGCCCTGGAAAATCATAGGTGAATACTTCAATAATAGTAAAAAAGCTTGAAGTTTCATTGTCGATCCGGACGGTATTCGGTTCAGGGTTTTTGCCCGAGGATATTGAAAGTGTCCGGGGTATTCTGCCAAGCGCATTGTCCAGGAAATGGTCGTCCTGAAGGGCCTGGATCAGATCGGCTTCGGCTTTTTCCCATTTTTCCGTTTCAAAAAGTCTGTCTTTCGGTGGTTTGACTGTGAATATATCCAGTACATGTTCTTCTCCGAAGGAATAGGCCTGGGAGCCGATAATATCGAGACCATTCAAAAAGAAGACCCCGGCAATCTTTGAATAAAACCCCGGCACATCCTTGCCGCAGATGGTTACGGTACGGAAATCCGGTCCGCCATCTTTTGATACCTGCCAGACAAAATTCTTGTCATTAAGATTTCGGTATAACTCAATGTGCTCGGCAATGCTTTGGGCAGGAATATAAACAAGATATCTTCGGGACATGGATTCAATCAGCATGCCTGTTTCATTTTTATCCCCCGGTTCATTCAAGAATTTCAGGGTTTCATTTTTCTTCTTGTCAATCAGCCGCTGGGTCTTTTTTGAAGCCAGCTCTCCTTTTTTAAGAATGCCCATTGTTTTCAGGAAAAGATCTTTTAAAAGATTCTCCGTCCATTCATTCCAGGCCTTGGGGCCGGTTGCCTGAGAATCTGCAACGGTCAAGAGATAAAGCATTCTCAGCAACCGGATGTTCACTATTTTATTGGCCAGATAAATAGCGGTTTCCTCATCTGCAATATCTCTCCGGGTTGCTGTTTTTATGAGAACCAGATGGTTTTCGATCAGGAAAACAGCATCCTGAATCTCCGTTGTATTGAACCCGAATCTTTGTAAAATGGGTTTTGTAATTCTGGCGCCGGTCTTTGAATGTTCCTTGGCCGGGTCTGACTTCCCGATATCATGAAGCAGGGCGGCAAAGAGCAGGACATTTTTATTTCTGACCTCCTTAAAGACTGATGAATAAAGTGTCCCCATGATTGACTCGCCGGGTTCTTTAAAGCTGTTGATGATCTGGACACACCGGATAGAGTGTTTATCCACCGGAAAGAGATGGTAATGGTTATATTGAATCTTGTTGATGATGAAAGTGAACTCAGGAATAAATTTCCCCAGGATCCCTGTTACCAGCATGACGTTCAGAACATTGAATTCCGAATGGGATAATGCCATGATTTTACTAAAAATTTTTATGCAGTTTCGATTCTTCTTAAGATCGTCATCCACAAGGTGTAGGAATTCGCTGACCACCCTTCTTGCTTCAATGGATAAGGGGATTTTTCTTCGACCGCTTTCAAGAAAGATTTTGATCAAAAGATCAGGCTTCTGCAAAATGACAACAGTGTTGGAAAAATACAGCCTTCGTTTTTTTATGACCACGCCATCTGTCTTTGTTGGTCGTGAGGTATCGCTGTATTTTTTAAGGCGGAAGCTTCCAAGAATATCTTCAAATGTGATCTGGTGAATCTGTTTTAGAAAATCCATACGCGTATGAAGGTCCCCGAGGAATCGCTCCACATCCGGCTGCCGTTTTCTAGTACGGTATCCCAGGAGGCCTGCCAGTTCAGCCTGGTATTCAAAATGGAGGGTATCACATTTTCTCTTTGTAATATAATGAAGAAAATTGCGGATCTTCCAGATATCGTTCAGGGATTCCACAAGTGTTGTATATTCAAAGTTCGACAGGAACCCATAATACTCCAGATCTCTTCGTGTTTTGATGTCGGATTTGATTTTTGCATACCATAAAAGTGTATGGTAGTCCCGGAGGCCTCCAAATCCGGATTTCAGGTCCGGGGAAATGAGATAGGTTGAATCCCCATAATCAAAATGTCTTCTTTCTCCATGCTCAAATAAATAATTCAGCGTACCCTTCAGGTGCTTTGTCGATAGCTCGGAGCGGAATTTTTCAATAAAGGAGGAATAGATCAGGGAGGCTCCACAGATGAATCTGGCATCCAGTATAGTGGTGAGAATATCAAATCGCTCAAAGGCCATCTGCAGGCATTCCGCAATATTCCTGACCGCATACCCGACTTCAAACCGGGTATCCCAGAGGGGGTAGAGCAGTTCCTGCACAAAGGCTTCCACTTCAGGCGGAACGGCTTTATCAAAAAGGATGAGAAGGTCGATATCGGAATGAATGCACTGCTCTTTTCGTCCGTAGCCTCCCAGAGCAATGATGGCAAACGCATTTCCCGAAACCGTCATTTTTCTTGCGGTAATGCTTTCCTCAAACACAGTAAAAATATATTCATCCAGAATCAGACTGTGTTTTTCAAGGAATTCCGGCTCATTCCCTGAAAGAAACTGATCAATAAGGGCGGCTCTTTTTTTTATCAATATGTTGGTAATAGTTTTATCCATAATCGCTCATATTCTTTTTTGAATCATATAAGCAATTGGTGTGCCAAGCCATAAATAGCCGTGCATAGTGCCCCCAATCATTTAAATCCATGGCTTGAAATTAGTGATATGGTTAATAAAATTACGAAAAAGTATTAAATATCGAACAATAAACACCATATTTGTATTTTTATTCTTCATACGAAAAATTGATGATTTTGTACAGAAAAAAATGACAGGGAAAATTAGAAAGCAAGGATAATGTCTACGCAGCCTCTCTTTTTCTTTAAAGGGCGACTGCGTGGGAAAACAGGACAATTGCCTATATATTATTTTTTTATATTATTTTTTTTCGATTTTTTCAGGTTCGTCTTCTTTGTCTTCTATAGTTGCGTCTTTGGTTGCCTTTTTGAAATTTTTAATCCCTTTGCCCAAACCGGCACCGATTTCAGGAAGTTTCCCAGCGCCGCACACGCTCCTCTTTGAATCATATTGTTATTGAACAAATAAGGTGTATTAGCACTTAGTCTTTAAAGTGTCAATCTTTTAGAATCGCTGTAAAAAACCACTGAGTTACATTTTTGTAACCTTGAAAACGTTAGGTTTGTGTGCTGATAAAAAAGCTTGTCAAAAGCTATTTTGTGATTATTATGAACTCCTGAAAATACTTAAATAAATAAAAACCATAACCACAGGTGGAGACATACTTATATGCAGCAGGAATCAAAAAATGAATTTCAGGGTGCCGGAAAATATGTTCTGGATCAGGAGTTGGCCTCAATTGTAAATATATCTATAAAATTAGAGATGCCCCTGCTCCTCAAAGGGGAACCGGGAACCGGAAAAACCATGCTGGCCCATTCTATTTCAGAAAGCCTTGCCATGCCACTGATTATTTTGAATGTGAAATCCAGTATGAAGCTGATTGAAGCCTTGTACCAGTATGATACCCTTACCCGCTTGAATGACTCAAGATTCGGAGATTCAAAAAGGGATGTCAGCAATATCGATGAATACATAAAAATGGGAAAAATCGGTCAAGCTTTCTGTGCAGACAAAAGAACCGTTCTACTCATTGATGAGATCGATAAGGCAGACACTGATTTCCAGGATGATATGCTGGACGTGCTGGATCAGATGCAGTTTGATATTATTGAAACCGACAGGACCATCAAGACTAAGCACCGACCGGTGATCATCATCACTTCCAATGCAAAGAAAGATCTTTCCGATCCGTTCCTGGGCCGGTGTAATTTCCATCATATTGCTTTTCCTGATCCGAAAATGATGAGAAAGATCATCAATGTTCATTTTGAAGGAATCGATACTAAACTGGCTGAAAATGCCATTGATGCTTTTTATGTCATGCGGGAAATTGATTCCATTGAGAAAAAGCCAGCTACAAGGGAATTGATAAACTGGATCAGGGCCTTGAATGCTGACCCGGATTTCCGGGCAAAGGATCTGATCACAAACCAGCTTCCTTACCTCGGCGTTTTGTTCAAGAAAAGTCCTGATTATGAGCGGGTAAAAAATCTCGCTGCCAGAAGAAAAATGTTTTAAGGCGGTAAACCCTATGTTTTTAAAATTTTTCTATACACTCAAAGAGGTCGGCATTCCCGTATCACCGACAGCTCTTCTGACGCTTCAAAAAGCCTTACATCAGGGCAGCATCAACAGTCTTGATGATTTTTACACCTGTGCCAGGGCCATCCTCGTTAAAAGCGAACGTTATTTTGATCTCTATGACCAGGTGTTTGCTCATCATTTTGAAGGTGTTCCCCTGCCGGAGAATGATGGGTTTGAAGTCGACGAGATAGCGCGCGGCATGCTGGAGGAATGGCTGAAAAACCCGAAAAGAGTGGCTGATGCGTTAGGGGTGAATGAAGATGAACTCAAAAAAATGTCGCCGGAAGAATTGATCGAATATTTCAAGGAAAGGCTCAAGGATCAGAAAGGTCAGCATCACGGCGGCTATAAATGGATCGGTACCGGCGGATTCTCACCGGTAGGTCATTCCGGCTATAACCCGGGCGGCATGAGGGTCGGGGGAGAATCCGGGAACAAATCTGCGGTTAAGGTTGCCAATGAACGCCGATATAAGGATTATTCAACGGATGGGCCTTTGACCCAAGCCAAAATCGGTGAAGCATTAAAACGGATGCGAAATATGATCCCGGCAGGCCCAAAGGATAAGATCAATATTGATGAAACCATCAGGGAGACCCTGAGAAATGCTGGGGAGATTGACCTCGTCTTCGACAGGGCCTTAAAGGACAGGCTCACGGTTGTCCTGGCCATTGACAACGGCGGCTGGTCCATGGACCCTTATATTCATGTCGTTCAAACCCTTTTTGATTATGCAAGATCCCAGTTCAAGGAAGTCAAAACCTATTTTTTCCATAACACCATTTATGATTGGCTTTGGGAAGATACGGCCCGGTATAAAAAGCCAAAGAAGATCATCGAATTCTCAAAGCTTGACCCGGAAACCCGTCTCGTGATTGTGGGAGATGCCAGCATGGCGCCTTATGAACTCATGGCCCATGACGGCTCCATTCATATTTCCGAAAGAAGCGGCAGGCCCAGCATTGACCAGCTCCATTTCCTGGCAAAAACATTTTCTCATAATGTATGGCTGAACCCGGTGTCGGAATCCATGTGGGGATATACGCATTCGATCATGACCATCTCAAAAATTTTTTCCATGTATGAATTGTCTTTAGATGGACTTGAAAAGGCCGTCACAAGACTCATGGCCAAAAACTGAAGGAATAATCCGATTTAAAATTCAACCTGATACAATTTTTTTGTATTGTTGAAGATGGTTTGTGACAGAATTTCCGGGTCAGAATTTTTAATTTCAGCAAGTTTCAACAGAACAGATTTCACAAAAGCAGGTTCATTGCGCCGGTGTTTATTTTTCTGAGGAGCCGGCGTAAGATAGGGTGCATCCGTTTCAATGATTAATCTTTCTTCTGGGATATGATGGACGAGGTTTCTTAAATATTTTCCTCTTTCCTCAATGGTCACGATACCCGTGATCCCGATATAATATCCAAGGTCAAGGTATTTGAACAGTTCTTCCTTTGTGCCGGAAAAACAATGCACCACTCCTTTACGACTTTTCGGGCCATTGGATTTTAGAATGTCATAAAACCGGCCTCTCGAATCCCGTTCATGAAAAATCAAGGGCAGGTCAAGATTGCCTGCAATTTCAAGCTGAGCCATAAAGCAGACTTCCTGATCTTCGATAGGAGAAAACATGCGGTTATAATCAAGGCCGGTTTCTCCCCAGGCTTTCACGCAGGGGTTCTCTTTGGCAAGGCGCTCCAGAGTGTCAAGGGTATCCTTTGAACATTGACTTGCATCATGGGGATGAATCCCGACGGATGTGATGATGTGATGATGGTGATGGAAACCGGCTATCTTTATAGCTTTCTGCGATGTAGGGATATCAATACCGACAATCATCATGGCGCAGACATTTTCTTTTTCGGCACGCTCAATGACTGCTTCAAGATCTTTATCATAGACTTTATCATCAATATGAGAATGGGAATCAAATAATATCATGTATGGTTCTTTTTCCTTTTAACAAAAGGGCTCAGCTTCCATTTAACAATATTAAAGCCTTCACTGAGTGGAAGAAGCCGTTTTACGGTAACAGTGAAGGCTCAATGTAAGGAAAACTGTTTTGCAGCACTCCTTGACACTTGCAATTTATAACAGTAAATTCAGTTTCAGTCAATTAAGGATGGTGCGGGCAATATAACTAAATTTGGACATGAACCAAGACATCAAAAAAAATTCTATTATTCGGCTGTTTAATGTCAGTAAAAGATATAATGGAAAATTTGCCTTAAAAGATATTAATCTCGATATTGAGCAAGGAGAGTTCATTCAAATTTCAGGCCCTTCAGGGGCTGGAAAATCTACCCTGCTAAAAGTATTGTATCTTGCTGAGAAGGTTTCCGAAGGACAGATTCTGATTGACGGCATGAACCTTGCGAGGATCTCCTCATCACGGCTCCCTCTTTTGAGGAGAAGGTTTGGCATGGTATTCCAGGATTTTAAATTGATTCCCAACAGAACGGTTTATGAGAATGTCGCCCTTGTTCTGGAAGCTGCCGGAGAAAAATCGGATTATATCCGAAAAAAGGTCATGCAGGTCCTGAGAACAACCGATATGGATAAAAAGGCCAAAGCACTTCCGTTGACGCTTTCAGGTGGCGAGCAGCAACGGGTGGCTGTGGCAAGGGCGCTTGTAGGGGAACCTTCCATTATTCTGGCCGACGAGCCCACAGGAAGTCTTGATACAAAATCAGCCCAGGTTGTGCTTGATTTTATCATGGAATATCATAAAAAAGGCGCGACCGTTTTGATAGCCACCCATAACCTGCACCTTCTGGAAAGCACGGTAAGAGGGAAAAATATTGAAATCACCGAAGGCACTATCAAACGAACGGCAACCATGCTTTAGAACCAAGAGAAGCCATTCATGTCTCATTTCATAAAAAAAGCCCTGTCAGATATACGTCTGAACCGATTTTTGAATCTGGTTACAATTTTTACGATTTCTCTTTCAATTCTTGTGGTCAGTGTTTTCATGCTTTTTTTCGAAAACGCAGGCAGGGTGATCGAAGCATGGAATCAGGGTGGCCGGGCCATGGTCTATCTTAAGGATAATTTTACAAAAGACATGCTGCTGGAGATAAAAGAAAAGATTAACAATGTGGGCAATATCCAGGAAATGGTTTTCATATCAAAAGATGAAGCCCTTGACCGGCTGAGAAAAGAGGTATCCCCTAACAGTGCTTTTTTAAAGACTTTACAGGGAAATCCGCTTCCGAATGCCTTTGAGATCAAGATGAAATCCTATAACAACATTGAGGAAGTGGAAACCTTTGCAAAAAAAATAAAAGAGATCGAAATTGTTGAAGATGTTGAATATGGTCAGGGCTGGCTTGGGAAATTTTTAAAAATCTTTAATCTGTTCAAAATTACCGGCTATGCCATGTGCGGTCTGTTTTTTTTGATTGCCTTGTTCATCACTTCAAATACAGTGCGGCTTGCTTTTTATTCCCGGAAAATAGAGGTTGAAGTCATGCGACTTGTAGGCGCTACAGAAACCTTTATTAAAGCTCCCTTTTATATGGAAGGGATTCTTCAGGGGTTTATAGGAGGTATTCTGGGTCTTGTGATACTTCTTGTCGCCTATCTTATGATTTCATCCGGTATTACACAGGGGTTGTCCTCCTATATTTATTTTGATATCCGGTTTCTTTCAATAAAAACCATCATTCTGATTATTTTAGTCAGTACTTTTTTAGGTTGGTTTGGATGTTATCTGTCCTTAAAACAAATATTAAAATAGTTATTTTTTCCTGGTTTATTTTTTTTTCCCTTTCAGGTGAAGGAATTTCTCAGGATCAGATTCTTTTCCGGGGAGTTATTACTTCGCCCAAGATGAATATCAGAAAGACTCCTTCTCTTGATTCAGAGGTTGTCAGTGTCGCGGATAAAGGCGAAGCAGTAAATGTGCTGGAAAAGCAGGGGGATATCGGGGGATGGCTTTTAATAGACTATAAGGGGAAAAAAGGATATATCCGGAATCGCCCTCAGTATATCGAACTTACGGCTATCATTGAAAAAAAAGAAGAGCCACTTCCAGAGAAGAAAACTAAAAAAAAACCAGAAAAAAAAGTTGAAGAAAAGACCGAAGACAGAAAGCCTGAAAAAAAGGAAGATATCAGAGCTGATATCAAGACCCAGGAAAAACTGGTTGAAACTTTTTCCCAAAAAGAAATTGAAATTGTTGAGGGTCTGAATGAGATCGACTATTCACTGAATAAGACCCGGCTCAAAGCCCAGGCATTGTCCGCGGAAATAAAGGTGATGGAAGAAAAAATCATCATGTTACAAAAGAACAGGGAACGATTATCCGAAGAAATAGCCCGGAATCGAGATTATGCAGGAAAGAGGCTTCGGGCGCTTTATAAAATGCATATGATCGGCAGAATGGATTTGGCCGGCATGCCTTCTTCGGTGTTTGATTTTTTTTTGCGGCAGAATTCAATGAAATCGATTGTCGAATCTGATTTTAATGTCATTGACAGGCAAAACAGGGATCTTGACATGTTTGAAAAATTGGAAGAGGAGATGAAAAAAGAGGTTCAGGCAAGAACACTTCTTGAAACAGAGCTTAATGATCAGATCAGGATAAATCATTCGGAGACAGTGAAGAGGGAGATGATATTAAAAGAGATCCGTCAGAAAAAGCAATTATCCCTTGCAGCGGTTGAGGCTTTAAAACTTGCCGCCCTTCAGTTGGACAGCAGGATGGAAACGATTCAGTCCGGTATAATAAAAAAAACTGAGGGGGATTCTTTTTTGGACCAACAGGGAAGGCTCATGATTCCGGTAGAGGGTGAAATTATTTCTGAATTCGGCAGTTCAACATCCGGTGAATACAAAGCCTTCTCTTTTCAGAAAGGAATTGATATAAAAGTTAAAAAGGGTGAGCCTGTAAAATCCGTTTTCAAGGGAGAAGTCATGTTTGCCCAGTGGCTGAAAGGCTATGGGAATTTATTGATTATCAATCACGGAGACAATTATTATACCCTCTATGCCCATGTTGAAGAGATGTTTAAAAAAGAAGGGGAGAATGTCGAAACCGGTGATATTATTGCAACTGCCGGGGACACCGGCTCAATCAAGGGGATGTGTCTGCATTTTGAAGTTCGGCATCACGGAAAACCGGCAGACCCTATGAAATGGTTGCGTAAAGGAGCGTAAAGATGAAATTAAGACACAGTAAGAATAACATCATCAGACCCAGATGGTGTGCAGCAGTTGTTTTCTGTATCCTGATACTGGCGACAGAATTGATAAATCCGCTGATGGCGGATGATAAAACATACAATTCCTTGAAGATGTTTACCGATGTCCTTGAAGAGCTGGAGAAAAATTATGTGGATGATGTCAACTCTGAAGCATTGATTCATAATGCCATCAAAGGCATGGTGGGGAATCTTGATCCACACTCAAGTTTTATGCCTCCCGAAGCCTTTGATGAACTTCAGGATGATACAAAGGGTGAATTTTCAGGTATCGGTATTGTCATCACCATGAAGGATGGTATATTAACCGTAGTTTCCCCAATAGAAGGAACTCCCGCTTATAAAGCCGGTATCCAGGCAGGCGACAGCATTATCAGAATTGATGATAAATCCACCAAAGACATGGAACTCTGGGAAGCGGTAAACATGATGCGGGGTCCCCAGAATAAACCCGTTCATATTACGGTTATCAGAGAAGGAGAGCCCGCTGCCCTTGATTTTTCCATCAACCGGGATCTGATTCCAATGGAAAGTGTCAGAAGTACAACTTTGAAACCCGGATTCGGCTATCTTCGGATCACTAATTTCAGGATGAATACCCTGGATGATATAAAAACTCATCTGGGTCGGCTTGAAGCTGAGAATAAAGAAATGAAAGGCCTTATAATAGATTTGAGAAATAATCCCGGCGGTCTTCTGGACCAGGCGGTTAAAATTTCAGATCTTTTTCTTACCAAAGGGGACATTGTTTCCATAAAAGGAAAACAGGAGAAAAACGCACAAGTGTTCAGGGCATCCGAAAGGGATGATGACCGGAAATATCCCGTTGTCATTCTGATCAACGGCGGATCGGCTTCAGCCTCTGAAATCGTTGCCGGTGCATTGCAGGATCATTCAAGAGCTTTGATCCTCGGGACGACATCTTTTGGAAAAGGGTCTGTACAGACTGTTCGGCCCTTAAAAGACGGATACGGAATTAAATACACCATTGCACGGTATTATACGCCTAATGGAAGATCCATCCAGGCCAAAGGAATAGAGCCTGATCTTGAAGTGGAATATGAAATCATTGAAGAAAAAGAAAAAAAGACGTCTGCATTTGACCGGATGGTAAAGGAAAAAGATCTGAAAAACAGCCTGAAACCGGAACAGGCACAATCATCGGAAAAGGCAAAAACATCACCCAAAAAACAGCAGATAGTTCTTGATACGGATCAGCTTCTGCATGATGCACAGGTTAAAAGAGCCCTTGATATTCTGATCAGCTATGGAGTCTTCAGCAATTTAAATGGTAGCTAAAAAAAAGAATATACCAAAGAAAAAGGCAGTATCAAGAAAACAGACCGAGGCCCCAAAAAAACAGAAACCTGCACTCATCAATGAATTGAAAAAGATTCTGGTGGGGATTGCCATTCTTGTTTCCGTGTGTCTCACCGTGGCAATGATTGCAGATCTGTTTTTTCATCCGAGCCGTTCAGAGAAAAAACCGATTGTCCAAAAACCTATGGTTCCTTCTGAAATCAAGCCTGTTGAGGAAGATCTCCTGGAACCAAAAGACAAAAAACAGGTTGAGGGTTTAAAGGAAAAACCGGAAAAGCCTGTGGAAAAACCTGTTCCGGATAAATCCACGGTGGATAAACCCATAAAATATGAGGTGTTTGAAGGTGTTGATCAGACCATTGTGGAAAAACCTCCCCCCAAGATCAAGGATAAAATTCCCAGGATAGTGATTATTATTGATGATATCGGATATGATAAAAAGATGGCCATGGAATTCATGGAGCTGAATTCAAACCTTACGTTTTCCGTCCTGCCGTTTTCCCCTTTTGGTAGAAATATCAGTGAAGACCTTCACTCAAAAGGGGCCGAGATCATGCTTCATCTGCCCATGGAGCCGGTGGATCATCCCAATGTTGATCCCGGACCCGGGGCAATCCTGTCCGCCATGGCGCCGGACGATCTTCTGGACCAGGTTAAAAAAAATATAAAAGATGTCCCTTATGTTGTCGGGGTCAATAACCATATGGGATCTGAATTGACGACCCATTCGGATCAGATGAACCAGATATTTACCATCCTGAAAAAAGAAAACCTGTTTTTTATTGATTCCAGGACTTCTTTGAAATCCCAGGGCCAGGCATCGGCAAGGCTTTTAAAACTTAAATTTGCTCATAGGGATGTTTTTCTGGATAATCATCAGGATGCTGAATACATTGCCGGACAATTTGCTAAACTTGTGAGCCTGGCCAGAAAACAGGGTTCGGCCGTTGGTATCGGCCATCCGTACAGAGCGACCTTCCTGGTCCTTTCAAAGGAATTGCCAAAGCTCAAAAACAAGGTGGAAATTGTCCGTGCAAGCGAATTGACAGCCGTCCCGGAATAGTCAGGCTGTTTTAATATTCAGGAGCAGAGGGTCAAAAGCGCTTCTGAAATCGGAATCCTTTCCAAAAAGGGCGGATCTGTTTCAATGGATTCAATGAACTGACGGTTTATCATCACAAGCAGGGTATTTAATCGTTCGATATCGAGCATCATTTCTTTTGAAAAAGAGGTGATCCCTTTAAAATTTTCAGGACAGAAATCAACACGCCTCTGTCTTTCCATATAGATGGGGTATCCGTGTGTCCGGCAGATGATGGGCCGGGCCGGATATAGAACACATTCCCTGTCAATCAGCAACGGACAGCTCTCTTTCTCTTTCTCTATTTTCCGAATAACCTTGATCTTCATGTCTTCGGTCAGATGGGCAAAGGCATCTGACAATGTCAGGGCTTCCACCGGAAACAGGGTCAGAAATTTGCAGCAGCCGTCACATCCTTTTTTGCAGGCAATCAGATCCGGGAAGGCTTTTTTGATATTGGCGATATGGCTATCCACCCTTTTGACAAGCGTCTGATAATTTGTAAAAAGATGGCTGATCTGATTAGGGTTCATTTTTCAGGCCGAATAAAGGTTATACCGCAACCGGTTTCCATACTCCGTTGTCACACCATATTCTTGAAAAACAGGCGCCTGGAGAAAGTATTTTTTTTGAAAATCCGGACGTATCCATCTCACCATCCGAATCCCACATAGGATCCCAGGGTTCCAGGATAACAGGTCCGTTTGGAGAAGGGACAAGACGCGGTGAAAGGGGATCACCCCAGGAATGGGTCTGAAGTTCCTCTCGAAGGGTATTCAGGCTTTTGTATTTTAAAAGCTCTGTCAGGGTTACAACCGTGGGCGGGCTTAAGGGAATGCTGAGGTCAAGGTTCTGTTCAAGGGCTTTTTGAGGGGTGAGCCAGATTCCATGATGGGTTTCAGTTTCATCCGCTAAGCAGGACTGGCCCTCAGGCATGAATGCGATAAAAAATCGTGTGTCAAACCGCTTTTTCATCAGGACCGGTGTAATCCAATGGGACCATTTCCCAAGGCTTGAGAGCGATAAGGTCCAACGTTCATCCATGACCTTAGTCCTGAACCAGGATTTTGGAAGATCTGTATTCAGCCGGAGGGTGCAGATATGATCCAACTCTTTTTTTGTCTTGCCCTTGGTCGAAGCAATCAGGACACCTGCTTCCTCAAGGGTTTCCCGGATGGCGGCGATGCTGAAGGAAAGCGCATCTTCAACAGAAAAAGCAATTCCGCCAAGCTGTTTTTCGATTTCATTCGGATGCATATCCACAAAAGGGGCCCAGGATTCAAGGCCCTTGTCTTCCGGGTCCACCACACCGCCGGGAAAAACATAGAGCCCGTCCATGAAGCCGGATTTGTTGCTTCTCCTTAAAAGATAAACTTCAAAGGCATTATTTTTTTCTCTCACAAGGATTACCGTGGCGGCCTGTCTTAATGGCGGGGGAGAATTTTTATCCATCTTATTTCCTGAAATCGGTTTGATTTTAAATGTTCACCGAGTATAAAGGCCTTTGTCGGAAACTGTCAATCATTAAACAGGGGACAATCCGGGAAGACGGATAAAAAATAAATATCAGGATGGGAAAGATGATTCAGATTTCTCTTTTTTATCCACTTGACAACCCTAACCAATTGTGAGTAAGTGTTACTTACCCTATTGGCCATCGGCTTTGCCGGTTAAGAGACAATGATCATGAAGATGTGGTGATATGAAGCACAAAGGAAAAACCAACCCTCCCGGCAGGATAAAAATCATGAATTCATTTTCCCTTCTCATGGCTCAAAAGGATTTTCATTCCATTACAACGGCTGAGATCGCAAAAACCGCTGAAGTGACCGAAGGGCTGATCTACAAGTATTTTAAAGATAAAAAAGATCTTTTGTACCAGATATTGAATGAGCATTTTTTTGAATTCCAGGCCAAGATCGAAAATCGGATTGCCAATGAAAAGACCTGTGTTGAACAGCTTGAAGTGATTATTTTTTCAAGCCTTGAAAGCTATGCCGCCAACAGGATCTTTTCAAAGATCCTCCTGCTGGAGGTCAGGAATTCCCTGGATTTTTTTGAGTCCGGCGCCTATGAAATGGTTCGAAAATACACACGGACCATTCTGAAGATCATTGAAAAAGGCATCGAGACAGGGGAGCTGAAACCGGAAACAAATCCCCACATATTATGGAAAGTAATATTGGGAGCCATTGAGCATGCATGTCTTGGGGAAATCATCTTTGGCCGGGAATTTGATATTGACGAGGTTGCAACAGGGATTGCGAATATTGTATTTAATGGAGCAAAAGCATAAATGAAAATAACGGATATTGAAAAACAAATTGAAGAAGGATTAGCGTCGCCTTTAAAATCACTGACGGAAGATCAGGCCAAAAAAATATTCAAATTATTCAAGATCCCGGTGGTGGATGAAACACGGGAAGCAGAGGAAGAAGGTGTTCTGGATGCCTGCCAGCGAACAGGATTCCCCGTGGTGGTGAAAGGCATCGGCAAAACCCTTCTGCATAAAACCGAAAAGGGCCTTGTCCGGGTCGGATTGAACACTGAAGATCAGGTTCAAAAGGCTCTCAAGGAAATGAAAGAATCCGCCGGGGGAGACATTGAGGCGTTTCTTGTCCAGCCGGTCATCCAGGGAAAAAGAGAATTCATGGCCGGCATGTTCAGGGACCCCCAGTTTGGTCCGGTGATTGTGTTCGGGTTGGGCGGGATATTGACCGAAGCCTTAAAGGACATTGTCTTGAAAATTGCACCGCTGAATGATGCGGATATGGAAGACATGTTCGATCGGTTATCTTCAAAAAAACTTCTGGACGAGTTCCGGGGTGAAAAACCTGCTGATAAAAAGGCACTTAAAATCATCCTCAAAGGCTTGTCCGACATAGCCCTCACCTATGAGGACATCCGGGAAATCGACATCAATCCGGTGATCATACAGCCGAATGGTTTCCCTGTGGCTGTGGACGGACTGATCGTGCTTGAAAAAGTGCAAAAAAAGGAAAAAAAGCCCGCAGACATTGATTTATCTGCATTGGGGTCTTGCTATTATCCAAAATCCGTCGCTTTTATCGGAGCCTCTGCCACACCCGGGAAATGGGGACATATGCTCTTGACCAATACGCTGTCCCGAAATTATCAGGGAAAGGTGTATCTTGTAAATCCCAAGGGTGGAAAGATTACCGGCCGCCATGTTTATCGATCCATTACTGAGATAGAAAGCCCGGTTGACCTTGTCGTCGTCACCATACCAGCTGATCACGTGATCGATCTTTTGCCGGATTTGAAAAAAAAGAAGGTTAAAGGCATGCTCCTGATCACTTCCGGGTTCAGGGAGGAGGGTGAGAAGGGTGCAAAAATGGAAAAAAGGCTTACAGCGGCGGCAAGGGATGCCGGAGTTCTGATTCTTGGTCCCAATACCATGGGGATCTGTAATCCCCATATCGATTTTTACTGTTGTGCCGCCCATGCCTATCCCAAGCCCGGTTCCACTGCCCTTGTATGTCAATCCGGAAATATGGGGACCCAGCTTCTGGCCTTTGCAGAGCAGCAGGATATCGGTATACGGGCATTTTCAGGATCGGGAAACGAAGCGATGGTCACCATTGAAGATTATATGGAGGTTTTTGAAATTGATGAATTGACAGGAACTGTAGTGCTTTATGTGGAGAGCGTGAAAGACGGCTCACGGTTTTTTAAAAGTGCGGCACGGGTTTCCAAAAAAAAGCCCATCGTTGTATTGAAGGGCGGCAGAACCAAAAAAGGTGAACGGGCGGCTTCCAGCCATACCGGGGCCATGGCTTCGGATTCAAGAGTGTTTGACGCCGCCTGCCGCCAGGCCGGGATTATCCAGGTCAATCAACCCATGGAGCTTCTGGATCTTTCCGCTGTATTTTCATCTTTGCCCCTGCCAAAGGGGAACCGGGTCGCCATCATGACCCTGGGTGGCGGCTGGGGAGTCATCACCACGGACCTTTGCACAGAACACGGGCTGGATGTGCCTGAATTGCCGCAAGAGATCATTGAAAGATTGAACCTTATTCTTCCGCCGTTCTGGAGCCATGGAAACCCTGTGGATATTGTTGGGGAAGGGGACCCTGCCATCCCCAAAACCTGTCTGGAGGAGCTGCTGAAATGGGATGGCTGTGATGCCGTCATCCATCTCGGAATTCACGGCAAAAGGGTGCTGGTCAACAATATGATTCAATCGGTATTAAAAACAGATCCGGGTATCAGCAGAGATCAGGCTGAGCTTTTCAAGGAATCCATTCTTCAGTTTGAAGACGATTATGCCCGGTATGTGGTTCAATTAACGAAAAAATATGAAAAGCCGGTTCTGGGCGTCAGTCTTTTGACCGATGAAATCAGTAGAACCCTTTACCCGTGCGAGGGATATGACTATAAAAGCGTTTTTTTCCCTTCCCCGGAAAGGGCGGTTAACGCGCTGTGGGGAATGGTCAGGTATCATGAGTGGCTCAAAAGCCATGAATAAGGGGGCTTGTAACCTCTGAGATTTTATTTTAGTATGACCCTGATCGGGTGTGATGATTTTTTTGGATGGATGAAAACAACTCATAATTTTTTCAGGAGAAAAAGAATGCAGCCAAGAGTGACAACATCAACACTGATGAAAATGAAAGAGGAAAAAAAAAAGATAACAGCTTTGACCGCCTATGATTTCCCGTTCGCACGGATGCTGGATCAGGCAGGGATTGAGATTATCCTGGTGGGGGATTCTCTGGGTATGGTGGTTCAGGGAAAGGAAAATACTCTTCCGGTGACCATGGATGAGGCCATTTACCATACCTCCATGGTATCCAGGGCGTGCAGCTTTTCCATGGTGATCGGCGATATGCCCTTCATGTCTTATCAGGGCGCTCTTGATAAAGCCATTGACAATGCAGGACGATTTTTAAAGGAAGCTGGCGCTGCTGCGGTTAAGCTGGAAGGCGGAGCAGCGGTCTGTCCGGTCATTCATGCCCTTTCCAGGGTTGGGATTCCGGTTCAGGCCCATATCGGTCTAACCCCTCAATCATTGCATCAGATGGGCGGATTCAAGGTCCAGAGAGACGAGGAAAGACTTTTAAAAGATGCAAAAGATGTTGAAGAGGCTGGTGCTTTTTCCGTTGTCCTCGAGGGAATTCCCTCTGCCATTTCAGCAAAAATCACCAAAGCCCTTCACATTCCCACCATTGGAATCGGTGCAGGGGTTGAATGCGACGGCCAGATTCTGGTGCTGCACGATATGATCGGGATCAATGACCGGTTTCTCCCAAAGTTTGTAAAAAAATATGCAGATCTTGCCGGAGCAGCAAAGAAAGGTCTTGAACAATATATCAATGAAGTAAAGGCAGGGGAATTCCCATCCAAAGAATATGAATACAAATAAAAAAAATATGGAATTCTGTATTATCGGTTGCGGAAGGCTTGGGATATCCCTTGCGGTTTTTCTCTCAAAGCAGGGGTTTATCCCCAGAGCCTTTTCCAGCAGAAGCCCTGAATCCATTGAACGAGCCGTCCGGTTTTGCGGCAGGGGAAAGGGATATGAAAATCCAACCAATGCAGCAAAGACATCTTCTCTTGTTTTTATTACAACACCGGACACCCTGATTGAACCCATGTGTGAAAAAATAGCGGTTGAGGGTGGATTTGATAAAAAAAAGATGGTGTATCATCTTTCCGGGGCCTTATCGTCAGACATTCTTGCGGCGGCAAGAACAGTGGGGGCTGGAACAGGTTCCATCCATCCCCTTCAATCGTTTGCTCCCTATGAGGAGGGTCAGAAATCACCCTTCAAAGGCATCAATATGTCCATTGAGGGGGATGAAAAGGCGGTGGAACTGGGTAAAGAAATTGTCAATGCATTAAAGGCCAATTCTTTTACCATCCCCACCCATGCCAAGACTGTGTACCATGCCTCGGCTGTGGTGGCATCCAATTATCTGGTGACCCTGGAGCATTTTGCACTGGAATTGCTCAAACAGGCAAACCTGTCTGAGGAAAATGCCTATGAGATTCTGGAGCCGCTTATCATGGGAACTCTGAGCAATATCAAGAAAAGGGGCAGCATCAATGCCCTTACCGGTCCTGTAGCCCGCGGAGACGATGTCATTGTGTCACGGCACCTGTCCGATATTGATGCAAAGCTGCCGCAATTTTCTGATCTCTACCGGCTTCTGGGTAAACACACCCTTGATATTGCCGCTAAAAGGGGCGAAATCAGTGCGGATGCACAGGAAAAGCTTGCCGCACTTTTTAAATTTTAAACAGGGTTAACGGCTTTTGAGTTCCGGTAAGCTTGGTATTGGCCTCTTCCAGGATTGCCTTACCGGATATGACAGCGGTTCCTTTAAGGCTATCATCACAAGTGAAATAGGTTTTGGCAATTTGCTTGATTCTTTTTTTATTCAGTTTCAGTAAAGAATCCTTGAAATTTCGACGGATGGTATCATCCAGTTTTGTGATATCTCTGTAAAAGGCTTTCATGGCTGCGGGGCCTGGTGTTTCCGGTTTGTCAATTTCAGAACAGACCTGTAAGATGGCTTCTTTGACATCGGTCTCGGAATAATCGCCGCTTATGATAAAATCACAGGCATTTTTATATACATCCAGAGTTCTTTGAATATGGGGGTCCCGGTAGGAACCAAATGAAAAAAGTCCCTCTTCTGTGTTGTACATGGCAAATCCGCCGTAAGCGCCGCCCTTTTCCCGGATTTCGCGGTGAAGGTATAAAGACCTTAAAATTTTGCTGATAACGGCAAGCCCCGGAGAATCTTCATGATTGATTTGAACCGTTTTAAAAGACTGACCGACAAAGGAAACGGCTGTATTGGTATACCAGCCCTCAAAGGGCACAGCTTTACCATAAGGGATATTCGGGGTAAAAAAAGATCTTTCAGAATCATTTGAAAGGTTTTCATGGATAGATAAGATCTGCTTTTCTGCGCGAATGATGGAGTCTTTGCTGCCGATCAAGGCGGGTTTCAGATTATCTTTTTTTAATACAGACCGGGCAATCCGGATGAGTTTTTCCGAAAGCGCTTCAAGGGTTTTCTTCTTCTTTTTGCTGGCGCCCAACTGATCTGTTATCTCCCTGATGTATTGATACTGTAAAATTCCATGCCAGAGTTCATTGATATAGGAGGCTTTGGAAAGATGTCTGGAAGATAGTGAAATGGCATACCGGTGACCGGAGGAAACAATGGAGGATTCCATTCCGGCCTGGTATTGCAGAAGAAGATTATTAAGTCTTTCTAAATCCTTAAAGCTATAGGAGTCGATAAATTCCCGAATCAGATCAAACATTTTTTCAATATTCCGGTCCAGCGCCTTTCCCTGGAGGGCAAGAAAGGAATGGGATTCAGCCTCTTTTGAAAAATAAGATCCTGAAAACGGGCTGATGGATATCCCGCCGGTATAAAGGTCCATGAGATCTGCAATTTTGTCATAGGAATTTTTCTTTGTGCCACTGTTTGTAAAGGCTCTGCAGAAAAAAGGCACCAGGGGATAAAGATCGGGCGGAATGCTGCCTGCACCGACAGGACAGGTAAAATAAAGAATGCCGGATGTAGCCTTATCATAGGCTGTGGCAAAGCTGATATTTTTGATGATATCCGGTCTGATGATTTCGATTTCATGCGGAACATCGTCAAGTTCAAGGGTCGGTAGAACCGATACATCCTCTTCTTTTTCCTGGAGTGCTTCAAGGGCCCTTGCATCCTCCCGGATTTTTTCAAGATCCCTGGGGGACATTTTTCTTAAAACGGCTTTGAGTTCTTTTTTTGTCTTTTTCAACGTTTTTTCTTCCAGGGCTGCATCCGGTTTAAGTGTAAAAAGAACCCTGTGGGGATTCAAAAGAAAATACTGTCTTAATTTGTTTTCAAGATACCCGTTTGTTTTGAGGTTTTCTTTGAGTTTGTTCAGATCATCATCAATATTGATGCAGGAGACAGGATCACCGTCATGGATGAGTGTACTCACCATATCGAAAATTAATTTCATACCAAAGGGGTAGGGAGTATTGGTGATTTCCTTTCTGTCAAATTCAATCTGGTGGATGGCGGAATCAATCAGGAGAGGATCAATACCTTTGTCTGCAATTGCTTTAATGGTGGAAAGGATGATTTTTTCGACTTTTTTAACTGAATCTTTGGTAATGTCCTTTAACCCGCAGGCAAACAGGGTATCCCTATTTTCAGGGTCAAAGCCGGATGAATCGGATAGCGCTGACCCTAATGAGGAGTCGATCAGGGCTTTTCTTAAAGGGGATGCTGAATTTCCAAGAAGAATCTGATCCAGAATTGTAAGCAAGAGAATTCCAAAAGAATCTTTAACATCACACATGAGCCAGGCCACACAGGCCTGGTATTTTTTTGACAGATCTTCCGGATCTGCATAAGCATAAGCCTGGGTCATTTTCCTTGGAGAATTCCACCTGGGCTGGGACGGGACTTTTGAATCCACCGTGATTTCATCAAATTCATTCAGAACTTTTTCGCAGATAAAGGTGAGGGTTTCTTCCAATGGCAGATGGCCATAGGTATAGAAACATGAATTGGATGGATGGTAGTATTTTGCATGAAAATTTTTCAGGTCCTGGTGTTTCAATGCCGGTATGTCCGAGGGCTCACCACCGGAATTATTCCGGTAGGTGGTATCCGGGTACAGAGCAGAAAGCAGGGATCTTCCCAGAACCTGGGACGGCGAACTCATGGCGCCCTTCATTTCGTTATAGACAACACCTTTATATTCAAGTTCAATTTTTTTATCCCCGGTTTCAACGATGTCCAGGCGATGGCCTTCCTGTTTAAAGCTTAATTCAGTTAATTTAGGGAAAAAAGCAGCATCAAGATAGACATTCATCAGATTGAAATAATCTTTTGTATTCTGGGTGGAAAACGGATACATGGTCCAGTCGGAGGACGTGAAAGCATTCATGAAGGTTTGCAAACTTCTTTTGATCATGGAAAAAAACGGATCACGGACATTGAAGTTTCTTGATCCACATAAGACCGTGTGCTCAAGTATATGGGCCACGCCGGACGAATTTGTCGGAACGGTTCTGAAAAATACGCCAAAGGTATTTTCTTTGTCCTCAGTTGAGATATGGATATGTTTTGCCTTTGTCTTCAGGTGTTCAAGCTGAATCATGACGGCATCAATATTTTCAAGCGAAGTGATGGTGTTGATGACATATCCGCAGATTTTTTGTCCTTGATGAAAAGCAATTTTTTCCATGTATTTTATTTTCCTCTTAAGCTTTTTGATAACTTCCCCGGTTTTTCTACCATGATACGCCTCCCTGTGAAAAGGTTTCTTTTCATTATCTGAATCAGTTAAAAACTATCAAACATTACAGCCAGTGTTTGATATGAGAGTATAAAGAAAACCAGATATTGAAGAACTTAAAAAACATTTCTGATCTGTAAAGAAGATTGTATCTGTTAATTTCTTGGAGTATATATAATATTTATAGCTACTTCTCAAGACAAAGAAAGTCAAGTAGTAATTTATCTGAAATTTTACGGAAACAGAGTAAACTTATGACACATCCCGGGCAGTTGCTGAAACAGGCAGGATTATACGCAGGAAAAGAACTGGGGCAGAATTTTCTTTCAAATCCGGGTACGGCAAAAATGATTATTGAGAAAGCCGGGATATCAGAAGATGCTCATGTCCTGGAAATAGGTTCCGGCCTTGGGGCACTTACCCTTCCCCTCGCAAAAAAGGTATCCCATGTAACAGCCGTTGAAAAGGATGGACGCCTGATTCCGATTTTAAGAGAGGTGATTGATAATGAAGGCTTAAAAAATATCGACATCATCCATCAGGATATCTTAAAAATTCAAATAAAAGATTTACTTAAAGATAAAAAACTTGTGGTCATTGGAAATCTTCCCTATAATATTTCATCTCAGATCCTGATCAAACTGGTAGAAGAAAGAAAGTATATTGAAAAGGCTTTTCTGATGTTTCAAAAGGAACTGGGAACAAGAATCCTGGCCCCTCCTGGAGGGAGAGAGTATTCAAGGCTGTCTGCCGTCAGTCAATATGCAGCGAAAATAAGCTTTGTTGCAGATATTGGACCGTCATCGTTTTTCCCCAGCCCGGACGTTTATTCAACCATTTTGCAGTTCAAGTTTATTCAATCTGAAGATCTTGATGAGAGTCAGGAAAAATTATTGTTTGATGTAATAAAGTCGGCTTTTTCAAAAAGAAGGAAAACTTTAAAAAACTCCATGGCCGGAGGCGAATTGGAATATAAAAAGGAATTCGTTCTTCAAGCATTGGCATTGGCTACAATAGATCCCCAAAGACGGGCGGAAACACTCTCCGTGGAGGAGTTTAAGGCTCTTTCACGGGCCATACGAGCGATAAGTGGATAAAAAAAAGGGGGGAGGGGGGGGCTGATCCACGTCCATCCAGATGGGATGGTAGATATTGAAGCTGCTGAACCTTTCATTGAACCATTAGCGGGTAGAAAAATTTTCCCGGATATAGCCAGCAATGAAATTGAAATGCGGCGGATCGAAATCGAAGAAATAAAAAAACAGGCGGCAAAAAATATAATAATGCAAAAACGAGTATCAAAAAAGTTTTGAAGGAAGGTGAAGAAAATAAGTCAAAATCATATACCTGTTTTTATCCTGTAATTGAATATTTATATATATACTTAGAAAGGACATTTTATGATCAGAGCAAATGATAATTACAGTAAACTCAAAGCATCCTATCTTTTTTCAGACATTGCAAAAAGGGTGAATGAATATCAGGCGAATAATCCTGGCACCCATATTATCCGGCTGGGGATCGGTGACGTGACCCAGGCACTGGTGCCTGCCGTGATTAAAGGGTTTCATGAGGGTGTGGATGAGATGGCAAAGGATGCCACATTCAGAGGATATGGACCGGATCAGGGATATTTGTTCTTAAGAGAAAAAATTGCAGAAAACGATTTCAAATCGCGTGGAGCTGATATTTCGCCGGATGAAATTTTTGTCAGTGATGGGGCTAAATGTGATACGGGGAATTTCCAGGAATTATTTGCAACCGATATCAAAGTGGCCATTCCTGATCCTGTGTATCCGGTTTATCTGGATACCAATGTTATGGCGGGCCGTACGGGTGAGTTTGAAGATAACCGATACCGCGGGATTGTTTATATGGACTGTCTGAAAGAAAACAATTTTCTTCCGAAATTGCCGAAAGAAAAAGTAGATCTCATTTATCTATGTTTTCCCAACAACCCCACAGGCTCTACGGCTACAAAAGAGGAACTGAAGCTCTGGGTGGACTATGCAAAAGAAAACAAGGCCTTGATATTATTTGATGCAGCTTATGAGTCCTATATCCGTGATGAGGATCTGCCCAAAACGATTTATGAAATTGAGGGCGCTAGAGAGGTAGCGGTTGAATTCAGAAGCTTTTCAAAGACGGCTGGCTTTACCGGCACCCGGTGCGGGTTTACCGTGGTTCCCAAAGACTGCATGATCTATTCTGCCAAAGGAGAAAAGGTATCGCTTCATTCCATGTGGAACCGGCGCCATACTACCAAATTCAACGGCGTCTCCTATCCGGTGCAGAAAGCAACGGAAGCGGTTTATTCTCAGGAAGGAAAGAGCCAGATCAAAGAGCAGATCGCCTATTATCTGAACAATGCGGATGTGATATGCAAAACCGTTGAATCTCTTGGGTTTGATTATGTGGGAGGAAAGAATTCACCTTATATCTGGGTGGATGGAAACGGGAGAGATTCGTGGGAGTTCTTTGACCTATTATTGACAAAGGCCTCTGTTGTCTGTACGCCGGGAGGGGGGTTTGGCCGGTGCGGTAAACATTATATCCGGATCAGTGCCTTTAACAGTTTTGAAAATGTGACGCTCGCCATGGAAAGAGTAAAAGAGGCCTTGAAATGAATCATTTTTTCAAGGTGAAAAGCCTTGAAGAGGTCATGGAACGGATAAAGGATTTTTCTTCGGTTGAATCTGAAACCATTCCAGTTTTTGAAGCTTTTTCAAGAATCCTTGCCGAGGATCTTATTGCAAAAAAAGATCTACCCGGTTTCAGGCGGGCCACCATGGACGGATATGCTGTGGCAGCAAGCTCCACCTTTGGTGCATCAGAATCAAACCCTGCCTGGCTTGATATTGCAGGTACCCTATCCATGGGTGATATTCCTGAATTCACACTCGAAGCCGGAAAAGCTGCCGGAATTTCAACGGGTGGAATGCTCCCCAAAGGCGCTGACAGCGTGGTCATGGTGGAGCATACAGAACTCATTGATGAGAAATCCGTTGAAATTTATAAAAGTGTGGCGCCTTTGCAGAACGTCATTGATGCCTCGGAAGATTTTGCAGAAAATGAAACCGTTCTGCCGAAAGGAACCTATATCCGTCCCCAGGAAGAGGGCCTTGCCGCAGGGCTCGGTTTTTCAGAGATCAGGGTGTATAAACGCCCGAAAGTCGGTATTATTTCAACAGGCGATGAGATTGTTCCTATTGAAGAAGAGCCATTGCCCGGGAAAATTCGGGATATCAACTCCTATACCCTGTCCGGATTCATAAAAGAAGCCCAGGCCGAACCCGTGTGTTACGGCATTGTCAAAGATGATCCGGCTGCCTTGAAAAGGGCGCTTGAAAAGGCCCTTGAAGAAACAGACATGGTACTCATTTCCGGGGGAAGCTCCGTCGGAACAAGGGATTTTACGATTGAAGCCATATCGTCGTTGCCGGATACTGAAATCCTGGCTCACGGCATGTCCATCAGCCCCGGAAAGCCCACCATCTTTGCAAGAGCCGGGAAAAAACCGGTATGGGGACTGCCTGGTCAGGTGGTGTCTGCCATGGTGGTTCTGAAAATCGTTGTCATTCCCTTTTTAAATCAGCTCAAAGGGTTGGACAATAGAGATCGGACCATTCGGGTCCCGGCCATACTGAGTCGTAATGTCGCATCAGCCCAGGGGCGACGGGAGTTTATCCGGGTCCTTCTGGAACGTCAGGCCGACCGGATGATCGCAAAACCGGTTCTCGGAAAATCAGGATTGATCCGGACCATGATCCATGCAGACGGACTCCTTGAAATCGGAGATCATGTCGAAGGACTTGAAAAAGACACTCTCGTTCATATTATCCTTTTATAAAAAAATTAAAAAAGAGACAAACCCAATGAATTCCAAAAGAAATGTATATTTGAATATGAAAAGTATCGAAGAGACCAAAAAAATTCTCTTTGAACAGTTTGGACATCTGGTGACACAAATCGAAACCCTTGATGTGGTCCAGTCAAAGGACAGGGTTCTGGCAAAGCCTGCCATTGCCGCTATTTCGTCGCCCAATTTTCATGCCGCAGCCATGGACGGTATTGCAATGGATGCAAAAATCACATTTGGTGCGAGTGAAGAAAACCCCATTACCCTTATTCCCGGGAAAACCGCTTTCTGGGTCAATACCGGTCATGCCCTTCCTGAAGGTGCCAATAGCGTCATCATGATTGAGCATTTGAATATCATCGATGACAAAACAGTCGAGATTGAAGCGCCTGTCTTCCCCTGGCAGTATGTCCGGAAAATGGGAGAGGATATTGTGGCAACCAAGCTCTTGTTTCCACGGGGTCACAGGATCAATTCCTATTCCTTGGGAGCGCTTTTATCCGGCGGTATTTTTCGTGTTCAGGTGTATAAACAGCCAAAGGTTCTGATCATACCGACCGGATCGGAACTGAAGCAATGGCATGAGATAAAGATAGATGCGCTGAGGCCCGGTGATGTGATTGAATCCAATTCCTCGGTATTAGGCGGCCTGTGTGAAGATCATGGTGCCTCATTTGACTGTCATCCCATGCTGAAAGACAATCTTGACAATATGCTGAAAGCAGTTGAAACCGCAGCAAAACAGGATTATGACATGATCTTCATCATCGGTGGGTCTTCGGCCGGGTCGGAAGATTTTGCAAAGCCCATAATCTCATCTCTTGGTGAAATCTATGTTCACGGCGTGACCATGATGCCTGGAAAACCCATGATGTTTGGTAAAATATTTCAAAAGCCCATCTTTGGTATCCCAGGCTATCCCGTGTCCGCCATTGTTGCCTTTGAGCAGTTTGCAGGGCCCCTGCTGTTGAACATGCAGAAGCTTCCGGAAAAAGAACCTGTCACGGTTCCGGTTTTTCCTTCACGGAAAATGGCTTCAAAGCTGGGCCAGGAAGAATTCGTAAGGGTAAAAATCGGATCTGTAGACGGCAACCTCATGTCCTCCCAGTTGCCCAGGGGTTCAGGCAGCATCACCACGCTTACGGAAGCAGATGGTGTCATCCGGATTCCAGCTAATGTTGAAGGTATTTCAGAAAATGAACAAACTCAGGCCTATCTTTTGCGGCCCCTGTCGTCCATAGAAAATACCATCGTGATAACCGGATCTCATGATAATACCCTGGATCTTCTGGCAGACCAGATAAAAATGGCCAAGGGAGACATCAGCATCTCATCGAGCCATGTGGGCAGCATGGGCGGGCTCATGGCCATCAGAAAAGGAGCCTGCCATATGGCCGGGGCCCATCTTCTGGATGCCGAGGATGGGAGTTACAATATTTCGTATATCAAAAAATATTTGCCGGATGAAAAGGTATGGGTAATCAATCTTGTCATGAGGGATCAGGGGCTGATGGTTCCCAAAGGAAACCCGAAACACATTACATCCATAGAGGACTTGAAAGACAAAGGGCTTTCCTTCATCAACCGTCAGCCGGGGTCGGGTACGCGGATATTATTGGATTACAAGTTGAAAGAACTTCAAATATCGCCGGCAGATATTAAGGGATATGAAAATGATGAATACACCCATATGTCTGTTGCCGTTGCCGTCCTTTCGGGAAGGGTCGACGCAGGCCTTGGCATCATGGCGGCAGCCATGGCCCTCGATCTTGATTTTATCCCGGTGGTGACGGAAGAATACGACCTCATTATTCCGGACAGGTTCTATCATACCCAAAAAATTCAGGTTATGCTGGAAACCATTCAGACCCAGGATTTCAAAGAGAGGGTCATGTCGCTTGGCGGGTATGATATTGGAAATACAGGACGGGTTATCTATCAGTCATAAAAAAAACCGGGGAACGGCGTATGATCAGTCCCCCGGTTTTCTATCTGCTAAGAATTTAAAGCCTTAGTTTGTCGGCATAAGCTCGACTCTTCTGTTCAATGAACGCTCATCTTTTGTTTTGTTGGAAGCAACAGGTTTGGTGAATCCAAATCCCTGTGTGGTCAGCCTGTTTTCAGTAATTCCTTTTGATATGAGGTATTTCTTGATGGCATTGGCACGTTTCAAGGAAAGGCCCGTATTGTATTCCGGGGTTCCGATATTGTCACAATGTCCCTGAAGATCAACCTTCATGCCGGGATTCTTTCCAAAAATTACAACCACTTCATCTAAGAGAGGATAGGCTACCGGTTTGATCACTGCCTTATCAAAGTCAAAAAGAACATGGCTCAGAACCCAGCATCCTTGAGCATTGACTCTGGCACCTTTGGGGGTTCCAGGACATTTATCATCTTCATCATAAACACCGTCCCCATCCGTGTCGATTCTCTGTTTTACAGCAGGAGCGGCAGGAGCTGCCGTCGCAGGATTTTTAGTTAAGAAAACTTTTTCCACAAAAGCTGCCATCCCGTTGCTGGTTAAGAGTTCATCAGCTTTTGAAGCGAATCCACATCCGCCGATTTTTGCAATTTCTTTGAAAAGGGTGTCACCTTCGACTGAATTACCCACAAGGATGGGATAAAAACAGATGGATGCGCCATAAAGGTCTTTCAATGCTTTGGCAGCACTAAGCGCATCACCGTCGTTTCCAAGCCCGTCACTGATGATGATAACAGCATTCATTTTTCCAGAAAGGCCTTTCAGATCAGCTCCTGAGGTATTAATGGCAGTAAACATCGGGGTTGTTCCACCAGCTTCAGTAACTTTTTTGAACTTCTCTGCCAGGTTTTTGGAAGAAAATTTTTCCATTCCGTAAATCAGTTCCGTAGGTTTGCTTGAAACCGCAGGGGCATGGCCAAAGGATCTTAACCCGCCGGTCTGTCCCATTTCAGGGATAGTCTGGTTCATTCTCTGGACAAGGGCCTGCGCGATATCAAATTTTTTGCTGCTATTATACTTGTCGTGCATTGAGCTTGATGCATCAAATACGATCAAAAAATTATCTACTTTGGAGGTGTACAAGTTTTTATCGAATTTTGCTGCTTCAAACTGGGGCAGGCTCACCTGCTGTGCTGCGCATCCGAACAAAAAAAGGAAGGCGGCTACCAATAATACGCTTTTGCTAAAAAGTTTCATTTCTTTCTCCTTTTGAATCTTTCAAGATTTAAAGAGTTCTTTTTACAAAGATACTCCTGGCAATTTATACCGGTGTCTTTTATACATAAAATCATTCGGAAAATCAATCTTTCTCTTTTAGTTTTTATTATTGGTAAGTTCCTCTTTGATGGCGTGGGCCAGTTTTTTTATGGGATAGGGTTTTTAATATATTGGCCTGCCCCATTTTCATATCCAGAATGACCAGATCAACGGGGCGTTTGTTAAAAAAAGAACGGTTTTTTCTCCATCGGCATTGTATCCGTTTAAGACGTATGCATCGTTTTATTGCGAAAAAGAGTCAAGTTCAAGTCTTTTATTAATATCTTGCAATTTAGGCTAAGGAATTATATACGATTACTGTTTGTTGACCATAAAAAATAAGAAAGAAATAAAATATGGGAGGGGGCATGAATCCTGGAATATTTAGAGAATATGATATCAGAGGGATTGCAGGCAAGGATATTCTGGAAGAGGATGTTGAGAGCATCGGGAAAGCCTATGGCACTCTCTTAAATAGAGAAAACAAAAAAATAGTATCTGTTGGAAGAGACTGCCGCCTGACATCTGAAAGATTTGCAGAGCATTTTATCCGAGGGATTCTTTCTACAGGATGTGATGTGGTTGATATCGGAGTCTGCCCCACACCTGTGCTTTATTTTTCCATACAACACCTCAACGTGGAGGGCGGCGCCATGGTGACCGCCAGCCACAACCCGCCGGAGTATAATGGATTCAAGCTCATGAAAGGCCAGGACTCCATACATAGTCAGGGGCTGCAGGATGTCCGGATGCTGATTGAAGCCAATGATTTTGTAACGGGAAATGGAAAGGTGACTCAAAAAGATGTCACCACTCCGTATAAGGAATTTCTTGTCGGAAATATAAAGATCAAACGCCCCATCCGGGTCGGGATTGATGCCGGAAACGGCACCGGAGGCATCACGGCTCTTCCGGTATTGAGAACGCTGGGCTGTGAAGTGCATGACATCTATTGTGATTTGGATGGAACCTTTCCCAATCATGAGGCTGACCCCACCCAGAAAAAAAATCTTCTGGATTTAATCCGGCTGGTCAAAGAAAAAAATCTTGATCTGGGAGTTGGATACGATGGAGATGCTGACAGAATAGGCGTTGTGGATAAGAATGGCAATGTGATCTATGGAGATCAGCTCATTATAATTTATGCAAGAGAAATTCTTCAGCGAAACCCCGGCGCAACCTTTATCTCGGAAGTCAAATGTTCCATGGTCATGTATGATGATATCCGAAAACATGGTGGCAATGCTATTATGTGGAAAACCGGCCACTCTTTGATCAAAAAGAAGATGAAAGAGGAAAAGGCAGCCCTGGCAGGAGAGATGAGCGGACATATGTTTTTCAAGGACCGGTATCTTGGGTTTGATGATGCCCTTTATGCCACCTGCCGCCTTTTAGAGATCATGGCAGACACAGGCCTCGGTGTGGACGAACTGATCCAGGACCTTCCCAAGACCTTTACAACACCTGAACTCAGAGTAGACTGCCCGGACCATATCAAATTTAATGTGGTGGCAAAGATTGTAAAAGAGTTCAAGGCAAAACAGGAAGTCATCGATATTGACGGGTTAAGGGCGGTTTACAAGGACGGATGGGGGCTTGTCAGGGCTTCCAACACCCAGCCTGCCCTGGTTCTCCGCTTTGAAGCCCTGAGCGAAAAAAGACTTGGGGAAATACGAAATGAAATAGAAACCGCATTAGCGGCAATTATTAAGGAGACAAAATAAGATTTCCCATGCCCTGCCATGAAGTCTTATCTTTAATCATTTATGGAGTTATCACCACAGCAGAAAGAAGCTGTCCATCATACCGGTTCCCCTGCCCTGGTGGTTGCGGGAGCCGGTTCCGGCAAGACAAGAACCCTCACGGCTAAATTTTCACATCTTGTGAACCAGGGGCTTGATCCCAAAAGAATCCTGGCCATCACCTTTACCAACAAAGCTGCCGATGAAATGAAATCCCGGCTCATCAAAATGACGGGTCTCGATTACCGGGCTTTTCAATGGGTGAGAACGTATCATTCGGCTTGTCTGATGATATTAAAACAGCATTGCCAAAAATTAGGATATGTTCTCCCTTTGCAGGTGCTTTCCGTTTACCAGCAGGATAAGCTTGCAACGGAACTCTGCGTAAAAAACAATATTGAAAAAAAGCAGGCCGACCGGATTCTGACCGCCATATCCAGGGCCAAAAATTCAGGTAATCCGGGGAAATATCTCGATACCCGGACCTCTTTATTTTCAATACACATTAAAGATCTTTTTGACCAGTATGAAGACCGTCTGAAAGAAATGAACGGAGTGGATTTTGACAATATTCTTTTAAAAACAAGAGATCTGTTGCGGGATCATAAGGATGTCCGGGAATTTTATCAAACCTATTTTTCCTATATTCTGGTGGATGAATACCAGGATACCAATAATCTCCAGGATGACCTGACAAGCCTGCTCCTTGGAAGCCACCGCAACCTTTTCTGCGTGGGGGATGACTGGCAGGCCGTGTATGGATTCCGGGGGTCCAATGTGAACCATTTTCTGGGGTTTTCTGAAAAATATAAGGATGCAAAAATTTTCAGACTGGAGGAGAATTACCGGTCTGCGGATGAGATTGTCCAGGTTGCCAATGACCTCATTGATTATAACCCGGACAAAATGGACAAAAAATGCTTTTCCCGGAAAAAAGGCGGTGTGGTTGAAATTTATGATTTTTTGTCGGATTCCCACGAAGCCGAATGGGTGGCCCGAAGGATAAAGGGGATGAACCGCCAGAACCTTGGCATCGGCTACGATAAAATGGCAGTGGTGTACCGGACAAAATTTTGTTCCCTGCCCTTTGAAAAGATTTTCAGGGCCTATCGGATTCCTTACAGTTTGAAAGGATCACAGGGATTTTTTGAAAGAATGGAAATCCTGGATATCAATTCCTATCTGAGCGCTGCATTTTTTCCCAATGATGATGTTTCCTTTGAGCGGGTCCTGAATACCCCCAAAAGAGGGATAGGGCCGGCTCTGGTTAAAAAAATGGCCGACATGCGGTCGAGCGGGGTCAGTCTCCAGGATGCGGCAAGGATCATGGTCAAAGACCGGGTCTTGACCAAAAAAATCCATGAAGGCCTTTCAGCACTGCTTGACATCCTGGATGAAATCGTTGACCTTCAACCCGTCCGGGCCATGGAAACGGTCCTGGAAAAAACCGGTTATATGACCTATCTTGAGAAAAAGACAAAAACCCCTGAAGAATATATTTCAAAAAAAGAAAATATTGAACAGTTGATTTATTCGGCAAAGAGCAAGGAAACTCTTCTGGAATACCTTGAGGAAGCCGCCCTTATTCGGGAAGACAAAGAGGATGAGGAGGACAAGGATTCCTCCGGTGTTTCCCTCCTGACCATCCATTCGGCCAAGGGTCTGGAATTTGATACGGTATTTATTGTGGGGTGCGAGGAGCGGCTCTTTCCCCACTGGCGATCCATTGATGCCGGTGATTCAGCCCTTTTCGAGGAGCGGCGTCTGATGTATGTGGCCATGACACGGGCGGAACGATTTTTATACCTCACCCATGCCAATTACCGGAAAGGAGAGTTCTCCACAAGAAGCCGGTTTATTGACCAGATTCAGGAGTGCCTGGCTTAGTGCCGAAAAAGGATTGGGCGGATGGATTTTTTTTCTGAAAATAAGTTTTTTCCCGATCTTTTAAAAAAAATTGTGAAGAATGGGAAAGGCATCATCCCATCAGATCAAAAAGGTGTTTTTGTCACCCTGTTTTTTGCCATGTTTTCAACGGTCACAGGCGTTGGAATCGTTGTCCCGCTTCTGCCGATTTATGCGCATGACCTCGGTGCAACCGGCATATATGTGGGAATGATCTTTGGATCATTTTCCATATCCAGGACCCTGCTCCTGCCGTTTTTCGGGCGGCTCTCCGACCGGAAAGGGCGAAAACCCTTTATCGCCATGGGGCTTTTATCCTATACGCTGATTTCGTTTGCCTTCATTTTTTCAAAAAATGTTGAGACCTTGATCCTTCTGAGGTTTATTCAGGGAGCAGCATCGGCCATGGTCATGCCCGTGGTTCAGGCCTATGTGGGTGAGATCACGCCTGAAGGCTCAGAAGGATATTCCATGGGGATCTTCAATCTCTCAATGTTTTTAAGCCTGAGCCTCGGGCCTTTGATGGGCGGTACCATCAAAGATATGTTGTCCCTTGATGCGGCCTTTGCCTGTATGGGGGCACTGTCCTGCATCGGTCTTTTATTATGCATTTTTCTTTTGCCTTCGGTATCAATAGAAAAAGTGAGGACCACAAAACACATCTTGGTTCCATGGGCTGTTCTGATAAAAGATAAGGCCATTATTTCCATTTTTATTTTCAGGTATGCCTATACTGCCTGCATCGGGGTGATCTGGAATTTTCTGCCGCTTTTTGCAGACAAGGAATTCGGGCTTTCAGGGTCCCTCACAGGAGTGCTGGTCACGCTGGGTGTTTTTGTGTCAGGACTTTTACAGCTTCCCATGGGGTATCTGGCCGATCGGATAAGCAGAACCGGGATGATCATTGTGGGTGGACTTGTTTCAACCGTTGGGATGCTGTTGCCTTATTTTGCCTCGTCCTTCTCCGACCTTGTGATTGCCGTGTGTATATTCGGCCTTGGCGGTGGCATCTCCATGCCAGCCGTCATGGCCACTGCATTAGTGAAAGGGGATGAAAAAAAAGCCATGGGATCGGTCATGTCCATCATGACCATTGCCCTCAGCCTGGGAATGCTGACAGGATCAATGGCAGCCGGGCTTGCCATGGATTTTTTCAGCCTGAAGATGTCTTTTCCCTGCGGGACCCTTATCATGCTGGCCGGAACCCTTGTTTTTGCTGTCATGGAGGGTAAAGAAAAGAAAAAATTGAGCAGAGAGTGACGCCTATGCTACGAAAAATATCTTTCTGTGATTTAAACTGTGACCTGGGTGAAAGTTTTGGCGCCTATGCTATGGGAAATGATGAATCGATCATGCCCTATATTTCTTCAGCCAATATCGCCTGCGGGTTCCATGCGGGTGACCCGCTGGTGATGGCAAAGACCATTCAACTGGCGCTTCAACATGGCGTCAGTATAGGGGCCCATCCGGGTTTTCCTGATCTTGCAGGATTTGGCCGTAGGAACATGCAGATGAGCCCTGCTGAACTTCATGCCGCTATCCTTTACCAGGCAGGTGCCTTAAAAAGCATGACTGAGGCCTTTGGCGGAACGCTGCAGCATGTAAAACCACACGGAGCACTTTATAACACCGCTGCCGTCAATTTTGAAGTTGCCAAAACCATAGCAGAGGCGGTTAAAAAATTAGACGGTTCTCTAATCCTTGTTTGCCCGGCCCATTCAGAAATGGAGCACGCTGCAAAATCGATCGACTTGCCGGTTGCTTCTGAAGTCTTTGCGGATCGTGCATATAACGACGATGGAACATTGGTGTCCCGAAATATTCCCGGAGCTGTGATTCATGATCCTGCCGAGCTGAATGAACGGGTTTTGCGATTTATAAAGGAACAGGTAGTGGTTTCCATTTCAGGAAAACTAATCCCCATTCAGGCTGATACCATTTGCCTTCATGGAGATAATTCCATGGCTCTCCAATTTGTAAAGAATCTGAGCCTGATTTTTCAAAAAGAAGGCGTTGTGCTAAAAGCCATGAACAAAAGATGAGAGCCCCATTACAATACATCCCATCGGGCGATTCAGCCTTGATCATTAAGGCCGGAGACGATATTTCCATTGAAACCAATGGTATTGTCCGAAAACTATTGATTAGGATTGAACAGGAAAACATTGATGGGATTATTGATTTTATTCCGGCCTATAATGAACTGATGGTCTGCTATGATCCCATAATCGTCGGTTATAGAGCCTTGCTTGATATTTTTGCCTCACTGACTGATGATATTGAAACAGTTGAATTACCAGAATCCGGGATTATCCATGTTCCTGTTTTGTATGGTGGACGAAATGGAGAGGATCTTCCTGAAGTAGCCTTCTGCCATAACCTTTCAGAAGAAGAAGTCATCCACATTCATTCATTGCCGAATTATCGGGTGTATATGCTGGGGTTCACACCGGGGTTCTGTTATCTCGGCGGAATGGACGAGAAGATTTCAACCCCGCGCAAACAAAACCCCAGGATGAAAATTCCTGCGGGTGCGGTAGGGATTGCAGGGAATCAGACAGGGATCTATCCCATCGTTAGCCCGGGCGGTTGGCAGTTGATCGGGAGGACGCCCTTGCGGCTCTTTGATCCGAATCGAAACCCGGAGTTTCTTTTTCAGGCAGGCGACACCATCAAATTTTATCCGATTTCAAAAGATGAATATGGAGAGATAGGCAACGCCATTGAAGAAGGCCGGTACGAAACCAAACGGACAAATATTCCCTGAGCCATGCCGCATATTATAATTCATACACCAGGGTTATTGACCACTATCCAGGATCAAGGACGCCACGGGTATCAACGTTTCGGCATGCCAGTGGCCGGAGCCATGGATTTGTTTTCCATGGCGCTTTGCAATATTCTCGTGGGCAATCCGCATGATGCAGCGTGCATGGAAGCCACTTTGATCGGGCCTGAAATTATTTTTTCATCTTCCGGCGCAATTGCCATTTGCGGGGCTGATATGGGTCCCTGTATCAACGGGAAGCCAATATCACTCTGGACAACCATGGAGGTAAAAAAAGATGACCGGCTCAGTTTCACTGGATTGAAAACCGGTTGCCGAACCTATATCGCCTTTGCTGGCGGCATCGATGTCCCGATGGTCATGAACAGCCGGTCAACCTATTTACGGGCGAAAATCAGTGGTTTTAAAGGGCGGGCATTAAAACTGGGCGACAAAATCCCTTTAGGCTCCCTCCATCAAAAGGTCAGTATAAAGCAGGTTCCGTCCGTTTTAGTACCGCAGTACCGGGCTTTCCAAACCATTCAAATTCTGCCCGGCCCGGAAGAAAAGAGGTTTAACCTGGAGAGTATCCGGACTTTTCTTTCCTCTGAATATATGATTTCGGAACAAAGCGACCGGATGGGGTATCGTTTAACCGGTCCTAAAATAGAACTCCCGGAAGCAGGAGCTGACATCATTTCTGCCGGGGTGTCGCCAGGAACCATCCAGGTCCCTGGCAACGGTCAACCCATCGTTTTGATGGCTGACCGACAAACAACCGGTGGGTACACACGGATAGCCAATGTTGTCTCGGTGCATCTTTCTTTACTTGCCCAGATGAAACCCGGCGACCGGATACGGTTTAAGGCAATAACGCTGGATAAGGCACAGGAATTAGTGTCAATCCGAAAACAGGTCCTCGCTAAAATGTTTTAACCGATTGAATTCAGTATCCAGTTTTTTGATGAGATCTGAAGTAAGGATCAAATCAAACTGTTTTGTTTTGAAAAGGTCGACAGCCAGCCTGTCGTTTTTTGAAAGACTGACCTGGAACCTATCCATTTCAGGCATCTGGAAATCAGTTGGATGATATTCATTTGGGTGTGAAACTGAATTTCTGGCCGCCGATGGCAGCTTCATACATCAGGCCGCCTTTGGTGTGGACAAAAACTGCCATTCCTTTTGTATAGCCGATGTCGGCTTGTCCGCCTTTGGATTCGCCAACGTTTGAACCGGCCGTTGCGCCCTCGGTTCCGGCTTTGGCCTGGGCTCCGGCTGTGATGGCCACGGCTGATGCTGAGGCGTCAAATTCAAAGTTGCCGCTGGTAAATTCGCTGTAGGCCCGTTTGTCCTGGAAAAAAATAATTTCGGAAAAAGCTTGTCCTCCCAGTTGGAACCCGATACTGAGTTTTGCCAGAGAAACAGTTCCGGTCATTTTGTTTTTTTCATACACCTGGCCTTCTCCATAAGCACCGCCAATTCCGATGCCGCCCTTGCCCACAGTCGGGAAAATCGCATATCCATAGCATTTATTAAAAAAAGATTTTGTTACACTGGATTTTTTGAATACATCGATGGCATCTGAGTAACTGTCGGCAAATGCAAATTGGGAAAAGCTCATTGCAAACAAGATCATCAATGAAAACAGGGCAATTTTTGAATTTTTCATTTTATCTCTCCATTGTTAAAAAGTGTGGTTCTTTTCAGACATATAGTATACCTGAAATTAAACCTCAATATCAGAAATTGAATAATGCCATAATAAACCGTCAGTTTGAAAGGCTTGCAGATCGGAGAAATTTCCGGTATTTTCCAGAGCAACCAAAAATTACAGGAGTGTCAATCATGTTGACTGTTCTTATCATCTATTGCGGCGTAGGCGCTATTGCCGGCTTTCTGGCCGGACTGCTCGGGATCGGCGGCGGCCTTGTGATTGTCCCCATGCTGATTTATGTCATGGGCACCCAGGGCGTATCAACAGAGGTCCTCATGCATATGGCCCTCGGCACTTCCATGGCCAGCATCATGTTTACATCGGTTTCCAGTTTCATGGCCCACCACCGGCGGGGTGCTGTCCGATGGGAAGTGGTCCGCCGCATTGTCATCGGCATATTTACCGGGACCTTTCTGGGGTCTTGTTTTGCTGCAGCCATGTCCACTGGATTTCTAAAGGGGTTCTTCTGTGTTTTTCTGTATGGGGTTGCCACCCAGATGCTTATGAATAAAAAGCCAAAGGCGTCCAGGAATTTACCCGGAACCCTTGGCATGTTTGGTGTTGGGAATGTCATTGGAGGTGTCTCAAGTCTTGTCGGGATTGGTGGGGGCACCCTGTCTGTGCCCTTCATGGTCTGGTGCAATATCCCCATCCACCATGCCATTGGAACTTCAGCTGCCATTGGTCTGCCCATTGCCGTTGCCGGGACTGTGGGCTATATTTTCAACGGGATGGGTCATGATTTTCTTCCTGCCTATTCCATTGGCTATATCAATCTGCCTGCCCTTTTCGGAATCGCCTGTGTCAGCATGCTGACGGCGCCATTGGGTGTCCGGCTGGCCCACAGACTGCCGGTGGATAAACTCAAACGGGTTTTTGCCCTGTTGCTCTATGGGGTCGGCACAAAAATGCTGATGGGGCTGATGTGATTACTCACAAGGCATCGGCAATGATTTGCCGAGTGGTGTTGACGACCTCATCAAGGCGGGCCAGGTTGTAGTCCGACATGTGGATGGGCCTGTGAACCACAACATCCACGGTTCCAGGCGTAAGGTCAAAGGTGCCCGAAGGAAGAACCTGATATGAATTTTTAATGGTCAACGGCAGGATGGGAAGATTTGCTTCATGGGCAAACCGGAATGCCCCTTTCTTAAATGGCATCACTTTGCCGTCCCGGCTTCTGGTTCCTTCTGCAAAAAAAAGCACACAGGCTTTCCCGGATAAGGTTTTTTTTGCAGCCTCGATGGATTGAAGGGCAGCTTCATGATTGCCCCGGTCCACGGTAATGCATCCCAGTTGGCGGCAGGCAGCTCCGAAAATGGGTATTTCTCCCAGTTCCTTTTTCATGATCCATTTGATGTTCAACCCGAGATGGCCGTGAAGCGCCGGGATATCTGCCATACTTTGATGGTTTGAAACAATGACATAGGCTGTATTCCGGGTATAGTTTTTTGTTCCCCTGATATTGACTTTCAGGGGAACAATAGAGCAGCAGAGTTTTGCCCAGGTTATGGCAATAATATTCACTGCATCCTGACCAAGGGTGATACCGGTCAGGATGGCAATCAACCCGAAGACAAAGGTAAAAGCAAAAACAAGAGGGATTGCAAAAAACCACTTATAGGGTTGATAAATTATTTTTAAAAACGGGGTCACTCTTTCTTTTTTTCGTTCCTTTGTATCCCCAGCAGTTTATCAATAGTGGAGTTGATTTCCCTTCCATTGAACCGGCTGAGTTCAAATGCATAACCGTTCATGGAAGAGATCCCGTTTATCTTATCTTCGTTATCTCCTTTAAAAAGAATTAACTCAAGGCTTCCCTCATTTTCAAAAGTAATTTTGCAGAGAGGGGCAGTTTTTTCGAGTTCGGCTTTTGTGAGGGAATCCAGGTATTTCTGGCATTTCAGGAATGTAAGCGTGGATAAAAGAGTTGAAACAGCCTGATTATCTACTGAGGCTCCATCCTCGGAAGTCCAGATAGCCATGGTTTTTCCCTTATCTTTTTCCGTTTCTTTTTTTACTTCCTGGGGAATCAGGGTCCTGGACTTTCCGTCTTTTTCAAGCGTCACTTTTTTTAAGGACGCCTCTTTAAATTCCATCACTTTTTTGTCTCTGAAGTCTTCCACCATCCTGTCAAAATTGGATTTTAAATTGCCGTTGGCTTGATAGATGTTTTTATCATTCTTGATCATCACAAAGGAATGATTCTGAGTCGGCGCTGTTTTGCCGACAACAAATTCAAAAACAGAGTCCTCTTCTTTCATGGCTTTGACTAGAATTCGGTTTTCATCGTTCAGTTCATATCTTTTCAAATCCTGTTTTTCAGACACAAGGGCTGACAGTTTCAATGTTCTCAAAGTGTCCAGCATACTGTCAACCAGAGCTTGATCGGCAGGATATTCCTTATCCGTCAGGAACCATTGCTTGTCTTTCCTGGTAAATTTGATGGCCCCTTCTTTTTTTTCCAGGATCAGGCTCGTCACCTGTGAGGCGTCTATTTTTTTGATTTCAGGCAGGGCGTAGTTATCCTTATTTTCTTTATGAAGGAAAAGATAGGCGCTGAATAAAAGGATGAGCACAATCAGTATCAGGTATTCTTTTTTCATGGGGGCATTCCTCTTATATATTAAAACGGTTGGCAATTTTCTTTTTTCTGGCGGTTCTTTTGATAAAGACGCCGACTCCGAACAGGATCACCAGGATGGGCAGTCCAATAATATTGACGGCCTTGATAAAGCCCCTGTCAAAGGGTGTGGTCTGGGCAACGGGGTTTAATGTCTGCTGTTTGCTTCGCAGCATGGCGACGTCATCTTCGCCATTCAGGTGATCAATGATGTTGAGAATAAATGTGGCATTGGTGGATTGCCCTTCAGGATCCAGCATATTGTCCTGAAGCATCTGGGAGCAGGGAAGAACAAAGAGTTTGGCAGGCTTTGAGGTTTCGAGAAAACTGTAACTGGCCGTCGAGCCTTCCGGCATGGGTTTGCCCTCAGGCTTTTTTATGTCGTCCGCAGTCTTTTCTTCAGCCGTTTCATCTGTTATCTCCTTTTTCTCCATTTCTTTTTCAGGAATGGCTTTTCCTTTGAAATAGCTTGTAAATGTCCCGGAGAGAAGATAGGCAAGGTCATAGGACTTCATCTCAGCCTTTGTCTCCGGCGGACGGATAAACATGGGGTTTAAATTGATCATACCTTCCATAAGCCAGGATTCATCCGATGAAGAAAGAAGTTTTGTGATGATGATTTTTTCCTTATCAATATTTTCCTCCACCAGTTCAAGGGGAGAGATCTGCATGGTAATAATGCCTTTGATATTGTTCATGAAGTTTGGTTTTGTATTGATAGTAGCATCTTTCAGCATAGGGGCAAAATAGATGTTCTGCTCACCGCCGCCCATTTCCTGGGAAGCCTGATGCTTATAACATTGCTTGTCCAGGACATAGGCTTTTTTAATATTGATACCGTAATGTGTTAGCAGTTTTTCAAGACCGGTGTCAATGGGGACCTGTGTCGGCGGCATTCCCATGCCGCCCGGAGGGGCCTGGGCTTCATTAAAAGAATCTGAAATAAAGGCAATATTGGTTCCCTTCATCAGGGCCTGGTCAATCTGAAACAATTCATAATCTGAAAATTTATCAGTCGGTCTTGCAATGATGAGACAGTTCAAGCCATCCGGAACAGAGCCGGTTTTAAGGTCAACCGGTTTGATGGAATACCGTGCGGACATAAGTGAATTAAATGCCTGAAGACTTTCGGACGGTCTTCCCTGCATCATGGCCATCTGGTCCGGTACGAGAGAGAGTGTTCCGTGTTCAAAAAGATAGCCAAGGTCTTTGTTGATCCCGATCAGTTTTTCTACAATGGCGGTCATATCCGCTTCCAGCCCAACCGGATCAGCCATCTGATAGGTCGTTCCGATGACGGGAAGCTTAACGGCTTTGATCAGGGGGAGAGTTGCTGTTTTTCCCTTATACTCAATGACAATCCCAGCAGCACCGCTGCCTTCTGCAATATTTTTGTCCCGAAGGGCAGGCCATGAGAGCGCCATTAATTCATATTTTTTTCCAATGGCATCCAGTTCGGCTTTGTCGGAAATATCAAATTGTTTGAAATCCAGAACACCAAGACTTTTCGTATTGAGCTGTTCGATGATTTCAGTTACGGCTTTTCCCAGTGCAGGCAATTGATCCAGACCGATCAGGGGTGCAATGGTATTGAGAGAAGAGGATAAATACATGCTGACCGATACTTTACCATCCAGTCGGGACAGGGCGCCGACTTTTTTGTTCATCTTCTGGATAGCGGTGGTGAGCTTGTATTCAAGACCATGGGTTGCGGTGACGGCCTCAATTTTTTCAATGAGATCCCCATGGATGACGACAACTCCCATATAGGCGTTCTTAAATTTGACCTCATCATTTTCCATGATTCGTATCTGGACCGGCTGGATGCCATAACTTTTTGCCATATCCCGGTTTTCATCGGCCTTTTGCGTCAGGGTCCCTTCTTCGGCAGAGACATTGTAAAAGGTATAATTAAAATACGTTCCGCCTCTTCTTGCATATTCCTCAAGAAGATCCCGAAGATATCGTTCTGTATTGTTGTGGGGTGCCGGAAGATTTTTTGAGAAAAAAACTTTGATGTTTAAAGGTTCCGACAGGGTTTTGACCACATCAATGCTGGCAGGTGAAAGGGAATAGATTCCGTCACGGGTCAGATCAATCCTGAAAAAGAGCGTAACCCCGGCAATATTGATTAACAAAATGACTATAATATATAAAATAAATTTAAAGTATTTTTCTTTCAGAGAAAAGGTTCCCATTGTTACTCCTTAATTCTTTTCATGCATGACAATATAGGTTGAAAATATGGAAATGAAGACAACGCTGACAAAATAAAGAATATCCCTGGAATCAATAATTCCCTTTGAAATGGTCGCAAAATGGGAATTAGCGCCGAGAAATTCAATAATCGGTAGGATTTGCGACGGCATGAAAAATAAGAGTTTGTCAAGAATGGTGAGGGTAAAGCATAAAGCCGCACCAATGATAAAGGCAACGATCTGATTCCGAGTCAGAGATGAGGCAAATATCCCAATGGAACAATAGGCGGCACAAAGAAAGATTGCGCCTATGTATCCACCGATGACAGGGCCTATATCCACCTTACCGATCAGGGAAATAAACAAGGGGTATGAAAGGGTCGGAATCAGCATGGATACGGTGAACAGGGTTGCTGCAAAAAATTTGCCCAGAGCAATATCCGTAAAAGAAACCGGCATGGTTAAGAGCGTTTCATAGGACCCGACATTTTTTTCTTCTGAAAAAAGCCTCATGGTAATGGCCGGGATGATAAAGGAAAAGATGATCGGAAGAAGGGAGAAAAAATCCCTTAGATCCGCACGGTCAAAAATGAAAAATGTTGAAAAGAAAAACCATCCCGTGACAATCAGGAACATGGATATCACTATATAGGCGATGGGCGAGATAAAATAGTCTTTGAATTCCTTGATGGCTATCGTTTTTATCTGTTTCATGGTTATGCAACCTCTCTTGTCAATTCCCGGAATATTTTTTCAAGGGCCTGGGATTCTTTGGCCAATTGTACAATGATCCAGTCTGTTCCTTTGATTTTCAGGTAAATGTCGGATCTGAAATCCTGATCACCCGAATTTGTAATTTCAAAAGAAATCAGATCCTCTTCAACAGGGTCTACGGCCGTCACGTCAAGCCGTGGATCAATGCCTTTCAAAAGTGTCAGCGCATCTTCTTTGCCGGCTCCTTTGAGGGACAGCCGGATCAGGCTGTTCTCCTGCACGCGCTTTTTTAAATTAAGGGTGGTGTCATCTGCAACCATTCGACCCTGACTGATAATGGCAATCCTGTCGCAGGTGGCCTCGGCTTCACTTAAAATATGGGTAGAGAGGATAATGGTCTTTTCCTTTCCGATATTTTTGATGATGTCCCTGATTTCGGCAATCTGATTGGGGTCAAGGCCGGAGGTCGGTTCATCCAGGATCAGGATTTCAGGGTCGGTCATCATGGCATGGGCCAGCCCCACTCTTTGTTTCAATCCTTTTGAGAGATTGCCGATGGGTTTGTCCATGATAGCGGAAAGGCCGCAGAGGTCAGAAAGTTTCAGGAACCGGTCATATCTTGTTTCCTTGTCTTCAATCCCTTTTATCCTGGCTACATAATCAAGGTAATCATACACCAGCATATTGTGATAAAGCGGAGCGGATTCAGGCAGATATCCGATCAGGGATTTAATTTTTAATATGTCTTGAGGCATCTGAAAATCATTGATTTTAATCGAGCCTGAATTCGGCCTCAGATATCCGGTCAGCATTCTCAAGGTGGTTGTCTTGCCAGCCCCGTTCGGACCCAAGAGACCTAAAATTTCACCTTTCCGGATGGTCATGCTGATATTGTTCACAGCACAGAAGTCTTTGTAATACTTGGTCAGATTTTGAACTTCAATCAAGTTTTCCTCCTAATGATCAGTATAGGTTATTGTTTATTAAAATCCTTCCAGGACTTTACTCTTTTCCAGAAAATCATTGATATCTTCTTCAGTTTTTTGGCAGGCAAGAAGTGCTTTTTCAATTCTTCGGCAGAAGGGATCGTCTTCGCCCAGAATGGTTACAGCTTTCTGATAAAGTATTTTTCCACGGTCAAAATGATCCGTCAGTTCCTTTTTCAAGATTTTTCTTTCTTCATGTTTCAGTCTTTCAGAACTGATAATGGATTCAAGTTTTTGTATGGAATATTCAACTAATGCATCACGGGGCATGCCATAGGTCTCTGAAATGGCTTCAAGTGCATCTATGGTTTTACGGCTGAGAACATAGGTTTTCTGTTTTCTCTGGATTAGTTTGAATTTTCTGATCTGAATAGTCTGTGCAAGGGCGTCAAGGGCTTCCAGGTCTTCAATGATATGATCAAAAAGAGATTTCTGTTTTATCCCCATATGAATAGAAACCAGTCCAATGGCATCAATGGCCTTCTGGGAAATTTTGAAAGTGGCCCTGACGGACTGCTTCCCTCTCAGGTTGAACATGGTTGATCCGGTAAGCGGATTTTCAATTTTAGGCATGGCGCCCTCTTTTGACTGAGTTTTTATTATTAATTTTATACCGTTCAAAATAGTAATGAAAATCTATTATGGACCGGAGTTTATCCTAAAAGGCTCTGATGAGCAATGGTTAATATGAAAGATGACCGGAATATAATCTGATAAGCATATAGGCAAACAATAAAAATATGATCATACCCTGAAATTTATGGTTTACCGTGGACTTTTTTTGCTGTACTATAAAAATTCGGCATTTAGTTTAAAAATAATGTTGCCATCCTGCCATTGTTTTTGGATAGCCTTTGATTGCTTTTTGATCAGTTCTTTTTTCATGGCAGACCGAAAAACCGTAGAATTGATTGTTTTGTATTATGAGAATTTATTATTTATTTCAAAGGAGAAAAGGATGAAGCTCTATTTAGGAAATTTGTCATACGAGGTTACAGAAGATGA
>JFJP01020330.1_pt1 | contig 48745 bp, 33 predicted proteins | sample 431651 | NCBI WGS metagenome assembly JFJP01 (sample SAMN02602958, study PRJNA72255) | Microbial mat metagenome, whole genome shotgun sequencing project. | biome: fresh water; feature: sink hole; material: water; isolation source: purple microbial (photo- and chemosynthetic) mats found in... | reverse complement strand
TGTTGCGGAACTCCTCGCGGACGTAGATGTCCTCGAGGTAGAGGCCGCGCTTGGCGATGAAGGTGGCGTAGGTGTGGAAGAAGACCGCGAATCCGACCGCCTTGCCGTCGAGGAAGGCGATCACCGCCTCCATGACCCGGTCCGTGCGGCTGAGTTCGGCGCGCAGGCTGGCGACATTCGAGGCGTTGGGCAGGCGCTCGTACGAGGCGAACGCGGCGATCATCTCGTTGAGCACCTCGGCATCGTCGGCGGTCGCCATGCGCAGGGTGAGACCGGGGACTGCCTTCTTGACCACGACGCGGCTCCAGGGGGTGCAAGCCGTATGCTCGGGTCACTGGAGCGGATCGCAAGGTGCCAGCTCTGCCGCTTGGCGAAGCGCGGATCTCCAGACACTCCCGCCGATGACCGCACCGAAGGCCGCCCTCATCAGCCTGGGATGCTCGAAGAATCTCAGCGATTCCGAGGATCTCGTCACCGCCCTGAAGACGGTGGGGGTGGGCCTGACCGACCAGCTCCCCGAGGCCGACCTGGTCCTGGTCAACACCTGCGGCTTCATCGAAGGCGCCAAACGCGAATCGATCGAACACATCCTCCAGGCGGCGCGCGACCGCAAGCCCGGCGCCAAGCTGTTCGTCGCCGGCTGCCTGACCGAGCGCTACCTGACCGAGCTGCAGGCCGACATGCCCGAGGTCGACCAGTGGGTGGCGTTCAAGGACTACGACCGCTTCGCCGCCGTGGTGCGCGAGCATTTCCCCGGCCTGAAGGCGCACCGCGCCCGCCATGACCAGCGCAGCCAGCTGACCCCACCGCACTTCGCCTACCTCAAGATCGCCGAAGGCTGCGACAACACCTGCAACTTCTGCGCCATCCCGCTGTTCCGCGGCAAGCATGTGAGCCGGCCCTTCGCCGAGCTGGTCGAGCAGGCGCGCGGCTACGCCAAGCGTGGGGTGAAGGAGATCGTGCTGATCAGCCAGCACCTCGACTACTACGGGCGCGACCTCGACGGACGCATGCAGCTGCCGGCCCTGGTGCGCGCCGTCGCCGCGGCGGCGCCCAAGGCGTGGATCCGCCTGCACTACTGCTATCCCAACGATTTCAGCGATGAGCTGATCGCGGCCATGGCCGAGACGCCCAACGTCTGCCGCTACGTCGACATGCCGATCCAGCACGCCAGCGACCGCACCCTCGCCCAGATGGGGCGGAAGACCAAGCTGGCGCACATCACCGGGCGTCTCGACGCCCTGCGCGCGGCGATGCCGGACATCGTCATCCGCACCACCTTCATCGTCGGCTTCCCCGGCGAACGGGCCGAGGACTTCGAGTGGCTGATGGCGTTCGCCCGCGAGCAGCCCTTCGACCACGTCGGCGCCTTCCCCTACAGCGACGAGGAGGGCACGACCGCGGCCAAGATGCCAGGCAAGCTGCCCGCCCGCACCATCGCCAGCCGGCTGCGCCGCTTCTCCGAGCAGCAGAGCCGCCTGCACATCGAACGCCTGGCGCGCTGGCAGGGCCGCGAGCTGACCGTCCTGGTCGACGCGCAGCGCGACTTCGGCGTCTTCGCCTGCCGCCACGCCGGCCAGGCGCACAACGTCGACAATGTCACCCTGGTCGAGAGCGACCGCCTGGAGGTCGGTCAGTGGGCGCAGGTGCGCATCACCGGCACGCAGGGGGTCGATCTGGTGGGTGAGGTCGGCTGAGGCGGTTCTGTCGAAGCGCGGTCTGCTGGCCCAGGCCGAAGCCGACCTCTGCCAGCATCGCCTCGCCGCCGTCCGCCCGTGGGCAGAGCTCGACGACCTGATCGGGCACAGCAGCCGGGGCGTCATCTTCCGCAACGTGGCGCAGGCGATGGTGCTGGAGCAGTTGCTACCAGTGCGTCGACATCACCGCCGGCTCCGGCCGGAAGCTGAGCGAGTGCCCGCTGGTGCCGACCGCCCTGACGGTCATCGGAGGCGCTCTTCTCCAGCGAGTTCCCCCAACTCGCCGGCGACCGCGCCCGCCGCTCGGTTATGCAGGGCATCGTCGAGATGGTCTATCGGTTCTTCCCGGCCACTTCCCACCTGCGGCAAGGGCAGATCACCTGGATCAGCGTCGCCAAAAAACGAGGTGTCGTCCTACGGCAAGAGCATCACCGAGACCCGCATGGTCCCAGTCATCGTCTCCCTGCTGGCCGAGGACGAATCCGTGCAGCGCCGCAACGGCATGCGCCTACGCGACATCAAACGCGAGGCCGTCGCCCGCGCTTGCCTGGAGATCGACGCCCAAGGTGGTTGCGTCACCGGATCCGAGTTTGCGATCATACTCCCGTATCACTTGGACGGCTCGGCCTCATCGCCCAGCCGCCCTTCCACGCCGTCTGGCTGCGCGACTGCCATGGCGGCCCGATCGACGTCGGCGGCGTCCCGGCCAGCCGGGCCTGCCGGCGGTGGCGCAGCTGGGGTCGGAGGTGACGGTGCGCAGCTGAGGGCGGGTCGGCGCCGGACTCACGGCGTGCTGGCGGTGCGGATCTCGAAGACCATCCAGCCCTCGGGCCAGCCGGGACCATGGAAGCGGATCAGCCGTCCCTGGTAGGCGACCGGATGCCTCGGCGGACCCGAGGCCAGCAGCAGGGTCCCGTCCGCGCCGCGGAAGCTGGAGACCTGGATCTGCGACGGCAGGCCGTGCGCATCGAGTGTGGCGAGGGCATCGAACGTCCCAGGAGCGGCCTCGCGCTGCTCCAGCAGCGAGCGCAGGACTCCCGCCTCTGGGCCATCGCCTGGCGCCTGGCGGCCCGCCGCCTCGGCGACGGCGCCCCAGGGCTCGACGCGGATGCCGGCCTTGGCGCAACGTTCGGCGAAGGCTATGGAGCCGGCGGGACCTGCCTCGCCCAGCATGGCGACGGCCTCGCTGCGTCGGCCTGGTTCCACGAACCATTCGCCACGGCGCAGGACGCGCAGGGGGCCGATCCGCTCGGTGAACGGCCCGAGATCCACATCGACCGGGGAGGAGAAGGCGGCGTGCCCGAGATCGGTCATCGGCGCGATGCCTCCGACCAGGGCGTTGGCCCGCTGCAGGATCGCGAGGCGGCCGAAGGACATGCCCTGCTGGAACCCGACCAGGGCGCTCTGGCGCGGGTCCGGCCGGCTCAGCCAGGTCGTCAGCACGGCGATGGCCAGGAGTCCAGCGGCGATGAGGGCGTAGGCTCGCACCCGCCGACCGGCGGCAGCGCCTTCGCCGGTCAGCACCACCTCCTTCGCCTTGTTGCGGCGGAAGCTGCGTGTCGCCTGCTTGCCGCCGATCGCGGGCGTCGCCGCGCGCAGGGCGGTCTCCGATCCTGGCGGGGCTGGCCGGTCCTGCTTGCTGATCGCACGTAGGGCGGCCTCGGCGGCCTCGGCGAGATTGACGTTCGCCTGCTTGATGGCCTGCCTGGCGACGGCGCTGACCGAGCCGGTGTCCGGGGTCGGCAGGGCCGTGGCCGCCTGGACCTTGAACGTGCGCCGGTCCTCGGCGACGCGGAAGGTGCTGCGGCAGCCGCTGCAACGCAGCTGCCGGTTGAGCAGGGCGGCGGTGAAGTGGTAGGCCTTGCGGCAGAACGGGCAGATGACCTGACCCGAGGCGTCAGGCTGGATGCCGCTGCGCGGCATCGCATTGTTGGGATGCGCCGGAAGGCCGACGTGGGAGCTGGAGACACGCGCCTGCTGCTGGGCGCGCCGCATCGCCTCGGTGAACGGCTCGGACGGTTGTCGCGGTCCTCCGCTCATCGTGCCGCCGGCGCCATCTCCTCGGTCAGCTCAGCGAGGACCGAGGACAGGAGGCCCGCGTCGAGGGTGCCGAATCTGCGGCGGTTTCCCAGGCAGCGGGCGATGGCCACCAACTGGCTCCAGCCGCCAGGGAGCTGGCTGGCGGACAGGGCCCGTCGGGCCGGCGCCTCCCAGCGGAGACGGTGTCCGGCAGTGGTCAGCAGCGCCAGGACGATGTCCGGCAGATCGGCACTGCGGGTGGTCATCGGCGGCACCAAGAGGCGGCGGTCGGCGAGCGACCAGAAGAGATCCGCCCGCCAGGACCCGGCAGCGGCCGCCGTCAGCAGACCTGGACCTCCACCGAGCATGAGGCGGCAGGCTACCGGTCGCTGCAGCCGGGCAGCCAGTTGCGCCTGACCGCACGGCGGCAGCAGATCGACACCATCCAGCAGCAGGGTGCCAGGCTCATCGAGGGCGGCGAGGCAGGCTGCCGAACCGATCTCGCAGGTGGTTGCCACGACATGCCGGACCGCTCCGGCCACGCCCGCGCGGCGCTGCAGGATGCCGGCGACGGTAGGACGGCTGCCGTCCTCCAGTCCGATGATCAGGATCGGCCCCCCGTCGAGTGACAGGTCCGCCAGTCGCTGCCGGAGCCCTGCGGCGGCGGCACTGGCCCCGCACAGCAGGGCCTCGTCGGTCTCGGTGGGTTGCTGGGCTGCTGCAACGTCCCCGCTGCGGCTGGGAGCGGCGCCGAGGCGGCAGCAGTCATGGCGGGTCAGTTCGCTGGCGAGGCGGAGTTCGATCTCCAGTCGTTCGACCGCACCGTACTTGGCGGCGGCGGCCTCGGCCCGGGCGTAGGTCTCGCCCGCCTCGGCCGGCTTGTCCTCGAGCAGCAGGACGCGGGCCAGGAAGAAGTCGTCCAGCCAATGCCGTCCGATGCCTGCCGCGCGGGCCTCGAGCATGCGCCGGGCGGCGTGGTGGTCGCGGAGGGCGAGCGCGACGCGCAGCGAGTCGAACGCGAGCAGCGGGGAGATCTCGCCACGGCTCTCGGCCACGGCGTAGCTCTCGAGGAAGACGCGGTCGCCACCGAGAAGGGCGCGGGCGATGGCCGCTGAACCCACCTCGGGGAGATCGGGGACGGCCCCGCCATGGAGGACCGCATCGAGCACCGGGATGTGCACCCGGTGCAGGTCGAGGAGGTTCCGCTGCCACGGCGCCTCGGCGAGGCCGTGCAGCCGCTGTTCGAGGAAGGTCGCCTGACCGGTCCGTCCGCAGCAGACGGCATCGTAGAAGCACTCGGCCAGCAGCGTCGGCTCGATCTCCGGCTCCTGGTCGCCTGGACGGGGCAGATCGACCAGGTCGGCGATGCGCTGCAGCATGCCGCGCAGGCTGAGGTACAAGGTGTACTGGTAGAGGTGCGAGCCGCGCAGGACCGAACCCGCCGGCAGCAGGCGCACCGCCTCGTCCATGATCTCGGCATAGTCGTCCGAGCCGAGCCGTTCGCGGGCCTGCATCGCCAGGGCCAGCAGTCCGAGACCGCGTTCGGTAGGGGCGAGGCTGGGCACCAGCCATCGCGGCAGCAGGTCGCCCCAGGCCTCATCGTCGTGGCCGAGCGCCGACAGGCGCAGGACGCTGGCGGCGGCCAGGACCACAGAAGCCCTGGCGGTCGCGGCCCGGCTGCAGGCGCGGCGCAGTTGCTGCGACCAGTCGGCGAGCTGGCTTGCTGCCGGAGGATCGTCTTGGCAGCGGGCCGCCGCGATCAGTTCGGCGGGGACGTCGAGGCCGGGCGGCAACTGCTCGGACAGCTGCTGCCAGGCGTGCGGTTCGCCCGCGAGCAGCGCCTCGCGCAGCCAGTCGGCGGTGGTGTCGTTCACGGCAGGATCCTCGCGCTGCAGGCTAGCGGCCCCTGGAGTGGCTGACAGTGGGCAGGTTCAACGGCGTTGGATGATGGCATTGTGGGGCGCCTCGGCATCGCCGCGGACGAAGGTGGTGGAGCCGATGCGGATCTCGTCGGGCCCCTGCGGCATGATGCGCCAGACCTCCTTGCCGCCAGCGATGTCCAGCAGGATGAAGTCCTTGCCGGTGGAGGTGACCGTCAGCGGCAGTTCGGTCTCGACGAAGGTCACCTTCCCGCCGTTGACCTCCGCCATCTCCAGATCGAAGACGACGCGTCGCACCTGGCCGGCGATGAACTCCAGACGCTGGACGATCCGCTGCCCGCCCCGGCCATCGGGCATGCGGGCCAGCCAGTACCGGCCGTACAGCGACTCGTAGCGCGGGCGGTCGGCGTCCGCGTTGGCCGGGGTCGCCGGCTGGCTGCCGCAGGCGGACAGCAGCAGCACCGCGCCCAGGATGGTCCAGAGGGTGCGCATCAGCGGATCTCCGTCGGAGCTGAAAGCAGGCTCATGCGCCCCTCGCCTTCGACCTTGCGCAGGCCCTTCCAGGGAGGATCGGCGAAGGAGTCCTGGTTCCACTCCCCGGCCCGGGCGTGGACCCGCAGGTCGAGCCAGGCCTGCCGCAGCACCTTGGCGTCATCGGGCGCTGCCCAGGTGAGCGCCGGGCCGGTGGCCGCCGCCGCAGTCAGCGTGTCGGGCGGCGGCTTCTCCCCCATGGCGGCGACCGCGACATACACAGAGGCGGCATAACCGAAGTGCTCGCGCGAGCGGGTGATCAGGTAGTCGCGCGGCCGCAGGTACGGCTTGTCCACCATGACGGCGGTGGTGTTGGTGGTGTCATGGCGTGGGGGATGGAACGACGCCGCCAGCACGATCAGCGGATTGCCCCAGGCGTCGTTCCACGGACGCCCTGGTTTGCGATCCGTGCGATAGTCCTCGCCCGCCGTGGCGGGTTCGAGGACCTCGGCGGCGATCAGCAGATCGCGGGTGTGCAGCGGACTGAGTTGCGAGAGGTCGCGCACCGCCGCCGTGGTCGCGAGTTCGCCGTTGCGCCAAGTGTAGGCGCCGGCGACGGTGTCGATCCACCCCGGCCGTCCCCACGGCGTCTCCCATACCATCGGTACGGAGCCGGCGGGGTCGGCCGACCAGTCGCTCGCCGGCCAGGCCTTGGGCCACACCGTGCGGTACCAGGTGTCGGACGGACGGGTGGGGGCCTGGGCGATGTCCGGGTTGGCCTCCAAGGTGTGCTCAAGTGATTCCCCGATCTGCGACGGGGACGTATCGCCGGGATAGAACCGGGCCCTGACCTCATCGCGCTGGTCGCCGCTGTCGTTGTTGTAGCGGAAGTTCGGCATCACCTTGGCCGTGCCGAGCGTCCAGATGCCCGGTGACCAGCGGGTGGTCTTCTTCAGTTCGGCCAACGCCTCGCGCAGGCTCACCAGGGTCGGGGCCGAACGCAGGACCTGGCGCTGCAGGACGCTGGCCACCGTGCCGCCGCTGGCGGTATAGACCTGCAGGGCCATCACGATCTGGTCCATGCGCTTGCCGGTGGCCGTCACCTTGGCCTGCTTGCGCACGGTGTTCGCCACCACCAGTACCAGGAGGCTGAGGATGGCGATGATGGAGATGACCACCAGCAGTTCGATCAGGGTGAAGGCGGAGCGGCGCGCAGGCATGGCTTCATTCCCCGGCTGAGGCGATGTTGTCGCGGCTGCCATCGCTGTCGTCGCCCGACGGGCCGGTCGCTCCGGCCGCCGTCTGGTACACGCCATCCTTGCCCGGGTGCCAGGCGAAGACGCCGTCGCGACCGGCGCTCTCCAGGCGCGGTGCGCCGGCCGCGGTGCGGGAGTACAGGATCTCGCGGCCCCAGCCATCGACCACCACCGTGCCGATGAGGCGGTAGATATGCCAGGCGGAGGTCGCTGGATCGAAGACGGCACCAGGTTCCCAGGCAGGGACGATGCGCGCCGAGACGGCCATGCCGTTGCACAGCGACGTGCCGGCAGCGGCAGCGGTGCGGACCAGGGCCTTCTGCTTGGCCAGTTCCGACATGCCCGGGCCGCCCAGCGCCACCTCGATGGCCTTGGCGGTGGCGGCCTCGCGGTCCTCGTTCGGAGCCGCCTGGAGGGTGGCGGCATCGACGAACAGGCCGGCGGTATCGACATCGGTGAAGCCGTCGCTGTCGAGGTCGGTGCGAGACGACGGCTTGGGCACGCTGCGCCAGCGCGTGATGCGCTGATCGGCGGTGCCGAGCAGGCCGATGCGGTCGCGGCGGGCGCCGAACAGCAGGGGCAGCTGCCAGGCGGCGGTGGCGCCGCCGCCGGCGAAGCGGTCGTCGGGCAGCAGCAGCCGGTCGCGCTTGGCGGCGGGAACCCAGTTCGGATCCATCGCCCGCAGCGCCTCGCCGGTCTGGCCGAGGTTGGCCGTCCCGCGCACGAACAGGGGACGGGGCGCGGCGGAACCGGCCAGCGGATGCTCGACCGGGGCCTGCGAGCCTCCGCGCTCGCCGGCCATGGCCAGGGCGGCGGTCAGCGTGGCGATGGTCGCCTCGGTGGTCGAACGGCGGACGCGCTCGCGGAGGATGCCGTAGGCCGACACCACCATGCCGGCGAGGACGATGATGATCGAGATGACCACCAGCAGTTCGATCAGGGTGAAGGCGCGTCTCACCATTGCGGCGGCTCGCGGTCGAGGCGCTGGATCCACTTGATCGTCCCGGTCTGGTTGAGCGGGTTGTTGCCGTTGAGCTGGCGCGGCATCTGGTCCTTCTCGTTCACGTGCAGGCGTTGGGCGGAGCGGATGCGGTACTGGCCGCCATTGTCGAAGTACACGCCCGGGTCGAAATTGGCGCCGGTGGCCCCGCTCCATTCGACGCGGTACCAGAGGATGCGCGCATCGCGTAGCAGGTCGTCGAACATCGCCTGATCGACGAACAGGCCGCTCTCCTGGGCCGTCACCGGCTCGACGGCGCGGGCGTCGGCGTTGGGCAGGCTCCAGTAGCGGAAGCCGCGCGATCCACCGGCGCCGCAGGTGACGATGAAGGTGGCGTGGCTGCCCGTGGTCGGGAAAGCGACGCGGTCGTACCACGGCGTGCCGTCGTTGTCGCGCTCGGCTGGCGTCTCGCGATACACCCGGAACCAGCCCAGGCCGTCCGAGCCGGGCACCACCACCGGGGCCCCGCTGGTCTCCGTGGCCCCGACCCGGAAGCCGCTCCAGGTCGAGGCCAGCGGCTGCGGCACCAGCGCGCCCTTGGCGCCGACCGCGGCATAGGCGTTGCGCAGGTAGCTCTTGCGATCGGTCACGGTCAGCATGGCCGGATCGAAGGGCACTGGGGTATAGGCGTAGGTCAGCTCCAGGGCATACGGGGCCCGGCGCCAGGCGAAGAGATCGCCGCGCATGGCGGATCCCGGGGCTGGCCAGCGCAGCGAGGCGCGCGAAACCGTGGCCGGGAACGTCGGACCCGGCGGATAGGCGCCATAGGCCGGCAGCCACCAGGTCGGCTGGGGCAGCGAGCCATCGGTGTGCACCGGGCCGCGCGGGCCGAGCGATCCGTCTCGGACGTCAGTCCAGCCGTAGCCCTCGCTGGTCCAACCGAGGCGTGATGCCTCCTGGATGTAGCAGAGCGATGCGTTCAGCATCACCCGGGCCTGGGCTTCCTGGACCAGCAGGCGCGACTTGGCCGATTCGCCACGGATGCGGGCGAGGAAGGTCATCAGCACCGCGGCCAGCATGGCGGCGATGCCGGCGACGACGATGAGGACGGTGCCTCGGCGCAAGCGGTTCATCGGTACACATCTCCCATCGTCGGATCGAAGGTCGCCGGCGTGGCCTGGTCGTCGCTGGCCAGGGCCCAGTGCTGCCGGGCGCCGCGGAAGGTGCTGCCGGTGGCGTAGATGCCCATCTGCAGGATCTGCCCGGTCTCGGGATTGACCACGCGCAGCACCGAGTTGTGGAACTCGCCCGAGCGCCAGCGGAAGCGCAGCATGCTCAGGCTCATGCTCGGCAGGTTGCGCGGCCGCTTGGTCAGGTCGGGGGACGGGTTGTTGGCGTAGCTCTGCGGCACCAGGTACAGCACATTGCCGAAGTTGCGGATCCACTGGTCCTGGATCGCGGGGATGCTCCAGTTGTTCGTCCGCAGGTCGAGGGCCTGGAACGGCGAGCGGGTGGCCAGGTTGATCTGGTCGCGGCTCCAGGTGCTGCTGCCGGTGAAGATGTGCGCGTTGCCGTAGAGCAGGAAGCGGTCGAACCGCTGGTCGAGGTCGAAGCCCCAGCCGGGAGATGTCGAGGAGCGATAGCCCTGCAGCGCTTCATGGTAGCTGGCGCGGTTGAGACGTCCAGACAGGACGCTGATGCTGGGGGTGTAGGGATAGGCTGGATCGGTGGTCGGCACCTTGATGGTCACCACGCTGCGCACATAGCGATCAAGGTAACCAGAGAGTGTCCCGCCGAACTCGTTTCCAGAAGTGGGGTCCCGAAAGGTGACGGTGGAGAGCGGCAATTCGCCGATGCTATGGAAGTTGGCCGGATTGGTCGGATCTAAAGCTCTTGCCGCGAGGTTGCTGTTCGGCATCAGGATCAGGGTCTGGGTGCCGGCCGGCATGTAGCCGACCACCCCGGCCAGGCCGAGTTCGACGAACAGGTCCATCATCAAGTTGGGACGCGCGCCACGCGTGCCATCGGCCGAGTCCGTCGGGTCCATGCCGAGGTTGCTGACCAGGCTATAGTCGCCCCAGACATGGCGAGCCTCCCAGCCCGGCGGAATGTCGGAACTGGGCATGTTCCAACTGCCAGAATAGGGAGTGCCGCCATACAAGCCGTTGGGCCAGTACATGGCGCCGTTCCCTCCGTCAACGACATGGGGCCGGGGGCTTGGGCTGAGATGATTGCGATACCAGGCCCTGGGATCGTGCGGCCCGACCCAGTTGGGGTTGAAATTTCCGGTGACGGCAAACTCGACCTTGCGGAAGCTGCGCTTGTTGTTGGCGTGGTCGCTCGCCGCCGACACTGGCAGGCCGTCCTTGTCCACTTCCTGGAAGCTATTGTACACCTTGCCCCAGGGGTAGGCGGGCTCGGCTTGGTCGGCCCAGGTGTCGATGGTGTCGAGGCAGATGACGGCGCCGCGGCGCAGCAGGTCGTTTTCCGCCACCATGCGGTTCATGGTCTGGATCGCCGACGAGCACAGGCGGAAGGCCGAGAAAGCCAGCAGCATGATCGCCGCCGACAAGGCCAGGGCGACCATCATCTCGATCAGGGTGAAGGCGTTCAGGCGGCGCATGTCACCTCCGCAGTGACCGGTAGGTGACCGGATCGTAGAAGACGAAGCGGGCGACCTCGGTGGCGCGCATGCGCGCCGAGGCCGGCACCCGGCCGACATCGTAGGCGCCGTTGCCGTTGCGGTCGGCGCCGAACTGCCCGTACCAATAGGAGGTATTGTTGACGTTGAAGCTGCCGGAATCCGAGTCGCCGCTGTTGCGGGCGTTGCGGTTGGCATCGGTCCACACCAGGGCAGCCTCGGGATGATCCTCGGGGGCGGCGGCGTCGCCCTGCGGGCTGTACTGGTAGAAGCCCACATCGAGGGGGACGGACGGGGTCGATTCCGCATCCTCGTAACTCTTCCAATCGACGGCCCAGAACACCAGCAGGCGGGCGCGGTGGTGCGGGGCGAAGGGCTCGCCGAACCACCAGTGGGCGTGGTTGGTGCCGCGCAACTGGTCGAAACCGGTCCGCCAGTTCGTGTACAGGTTGAGGCCGCCGACCACATCGTCGGTGGTGGTGGAAGCGCCGTAGAAGTTCTCGAAGCCGGGATACTGGCCGCCGGCGCCGGCATATCCGGGTGGAGTCAGCACGGGATAGAACGACTCGCTGGCGCTACTGTATGTGGGATCGCCATACCGGTTGAGGTCGGCGGTGATGGAGTAGTTGCTGGGGATGCGGCGGGCCGCATTGGCGCCGTCGAAGAGGTCCCAGGCCAGCAGCGGGCGGTCCATCGCCATCTGCCGGTTCGCCGGACGTGGTACGTTCCAGTCGTACGGGTAGAGGGCGCAGAACCGGTTGATCCAGTGGGTCATATTCTCGTGTACCTGCTTGGCCTCGGCGATCTCCGTCGCCGTGGCTTCGGTGCCGGCTTTCAGCGTGCCATCGGGATTGGCCTCGGCGCGGTTTCCGGCGAACTGGTTGGTGACCACATGACTACCAGGTGCCTTGTAGGTGCGGAACTTGTCGTCAGGTGCATCCGGCGGCGTGGTGGTGCTGCTGACCCAGGACGGATCGGTCGTCGCCGGCACGTTCAGATCGACCTCGTTGCTGGGATCAACGTCGTTGTAGGTGTTGAGGTACGGCAGGCGGTAGCCGGTGACGGTCATCGCCGCATCGGCTAGATGGACGAGGGCGAGCACCCGCGCGGGGTGCAGGGCCGAGTTCGGGGCGGTAGTTAGATCGGTGGTCAGCGGATCGCCCAGGCCGGCCGTGTTGAGATCGTCCCACAGCTTCTTGGCGAGCTGGCGGTAGTACCGGCGCATGCCCAGGGACGGCAGGCGCATGTTCAGTTCGTCGTCGAAGACATAGGCCGGGGTGAAGGCAGCGGCGGCTGGCGCCCCGGCGAAATAGGTGGGAACATCCTCCTGGATGCGCCGGCCTCGCCAGTGCTGCGCCGGGCCGCCCGGCTTGGGTGGCAGGTCGATGTCATCCTTGTTGTCGATCATGGGCTCGCCCACGGGTGGTGTCCCGTCGACATCGCTGACATCATAGCTGACGCCGCCGCTTTCGTAGCTGATCTTGTACCACAACGGGCTGTAGCCGTAGCGGGCCATGTTCTGGAAGCTGGCGAACCCGCTGGCCCACAGGCTGCCTGGGCGATTGGTGGCCATCCACTCCCAGTTGGCCCCTTCGTAGCGATCGGCCGTCGAACTGGAGCTCTTGACCGGCCCGGTCCACTGCAGCCGGTAGGTGGTCACGGCGCCAGTGCTGGGATTCGTGTAGTTCCAGGGCGCGCAGCGTTCCGCCTTGTAGGTCCACGATGGGAGCCACAGCTTGGTCTGCGGCGGGAAGGGGTACATCTCGTAATAGGGCCAATGGACCGAGGGATGTCCGGGCAGGGCGTTCTGCTGGGCCGGAGTGACGATGCCGAAGACCAGCTTCTGCATCTCGGGTACGGGCGACGAGAGGTTGCCGAAGCGCACCGCCTGGCGCAGTCCGTCGCGGGTCGGGAACGGATCGGGATAGAACAGCAGGCCGCCATCGGCGAGCAGGCTGGCGATCGCGTCGCCGGGTGCATCGAGGCGCCTGGCGATCTCCATCGGCACCGGGAAGCACGATCCCGACTGGCTGAGCAGGACCTGCTCGAGGTCGGGCATGCTGCGGGCGGAGAAGGTGTTGGTCTGCAGGCGGATGGCGGCGCCGGTATAGTCGCCGAGGTCGATCTCGTGGTCGTTGATCGACCAGTTCTTGCGCGACTGGCTGAACAGGTCGAGCAGTTCCGTCGCCTTGAGCGAGGCGTACATCTGGTAGCGGGACTGCTCGACCGCCTTGACTCCCAGCGGCAGCAGCAGCACGGCGCTGAGCACGGCGGTCGCCAGGATGATCAACGCGAACAGGACCTCGACGAGGGTGACGCCGTGGCGGGACATGTCAGAACTCCGCGACCTGGGTGATGCCGCTGGCGTAGATGGCGATGGCCTGGCGCAGCTGGCGGCCGCGCAGGCTGAGGCCGGGGTCGCTGCCCACATCCGGGGCGACCACCGGGGTGCTCAGGATGAAGGGGGTCCCGCCGATCGTCAGGCCGAACAACGGGTTGGTAGTGGTGCCGGCGGTTGCGGCGGCCGTGCCGACATTCGCAGGCTGGCGACCGGGACCGCTGGCGGACATGGTGATCGGCAGGCCGGTGCGGTACTGGTAGAACCAGGCGATCTCATGCGTGGCGGTGGCGGACAGCTCCTGGTTGCCGAGCCACACCGCCGCGCCGTCCGGCAGGGTGAAGCGAGCGATCGCCTCGCCGCGGCTGTTTTCCAGCACCTTGCCTTTGAATGGCCCGTTGGAGGGGGTCGAGGAGATCATGGCGACCCAGGCCCGCTGGCCCGGCTCCTGCACCAGCACCACGCCGAAGTGGTCGTTGGTCGCCGGAGCGATGCGCGCCATCGCCTGCAGCTGGGCCTGGTCATGCGCCGCCAGCACATGCGCCGCCGCCTGCTGCATGGTCTGCCGCTGCACCACGCCGACGATGGCCGGGGCCGACAGCGCCATGAGCAGCACCATGATACTGACCACCACCAGCAGTTCGATGATGGTGTAGGCCTGGCGCGTCATGGCTGCTTCCAGCTGGCGATGTCATCCCCGGAACCCTGCTGGTCCTGGCCATCCTTGCCGAGGGACCACAGTCCGAAGCCGCCCTTGCCGTAGAGCTCCTGCGAGAACTCGATGCGCAGGACGCGCGACCAGCCGTCGATGATGCGCCCCTGGCCATCGACATGCCGCTTCGGCACCGCGACGCCGAGTTGGATGATCGTGCCCTCATAGCTTGCCGCCGCAGCGGCGCTGCGGTCGGCACCGGAGAAGAGATCATCACGGGCGGGATCGCCGTCCAGCCACAGGTCGCCGTTGAAGTCCCAGCGCCGCCTGACGCCGCCATCGGCCAAGCGCACGGTGGAGCCGCCGGTGCTGCTGGCGATCGCCGCGGCAACGCTGCCGACCAACTGGACGGTCGCGCGCCGACGGGCGCTCGCCTGGATGACGCCATAGACCGGCAGCGCCAGACCCATGAGGATCCCGATCACCGCCAAGGCCATCAGGATCTCTACCAGGGTGAAGCCGGGGCGGTTCATGGTCGTCCTGCGGGGGGCATCGTCAGACGCGAGTGTAGCGCCATCGGGAGGCAGGTACAACCCGGACGGATGTCGATAGGCGGCATGGGTGTTCATTCACTGTGTCCAGCCCCTTGCGATGTCGCGCGCCATCGTTTCATTCCGACGAAGCACCGGGCTGGGTGCCGTTCATGGGGGCGGCACCCGGCCCAGCTCCATTGCACAGCGACTCGGCGAGTCAAAGTCCACGTCCTCAAGGACGCCAGAACGGTCCAGGCCGCGCACGTGACGCCGGCATCCGTTTCGCGGCCACGAACCGGCATTGCAGGTGGTTAAGGGGGTTCCCAAGTCGTTTCGCCTCCTATGCTTCGACCGCCCCAGCATCCATGAGTGATCTGCAGCCATCTTCGACCGCGCCCGTGGGGCGTTCGTTCACGGTCAAGGCGATCATCGCCGGCGTGCTGGCGGCCATCGTCCTGACCGCCTCGGCCGCCCTCAACAACATCATGCGCGAGTGGCAGACGCCGCTCATCGGCCACTACCTGCCGCCGGGCCCGCTGCTGCTGCTCATCGGCTTGGCGGTGGTGTGGAATCCGCTCGCCGGCCGCTGGCTGCGCCTGCGCTTCTCGCCCGGCGAGCTGGCGGTCGTCTTCGGCCTCAGCCTGCTGTGCGCGTGGATCCCGCACGGCGGGTTCGGCCGCTTCTTCCTCCGCTCCCTCGCTCTGCCGGCGACCCAGGTCGAGGCCCATCCCGAGTGGCGCCATTCCGACACCATGGGCCATCTGCCCAGCGGCACCATGCCGATGGATGGCCATCCGGTGGCGAGCCTGCTGCGCGCCGCCGTATCCGCTGAACGCGCCGCCCTGGCCGAGGGCCGCCTGGCCGGCGAGCTGGCCGCGGCCGGCGTCGCAGCCGAGGCCTATGGGCCGGCCATCGATCTTGCCGCGCTGGTCCCGCCGCGCGAATTCCTCGGCGACCAGAAGCTGGCGCGGACCGGCGCTGAGCTCGCCTGGCAGCGGCTGCGGGGACGCGACCCGCAAGCCTCGGCCGCAGTCGGCGATCTGCTTGCGGCCATGCCCGGCACCCTTGCCGGTGATGCGACGCCGGCCGCCTGGCGGCTGGCGCATGGGCGCCTGTCCGTCGCGGTGCGCGCCGGCCTGCCGGCGGCTGAACGCCAGTACGAGCGGGTCTTCCCCGGGTTCCTCAATGGCCTGCAGACCGGCGACGAACTGGTCCCTCCGTCGCAGCTGCCGATCGCGCCCTGGCTGCCGACCCTCGCGTTCTGGCTGCCCCTGGTCATCTGCTTCTCCATCGCCAGCCTGATGCTGGCGCTGGTGGTGCACCGGCAGTGGGCCAGCCATGAGCAGCTCGCCTATCCCCTCGCCACGCTCGCCACCTCGCTGATGGCCCGGTCAGGTGACGGGATCCTGCCCACCGTGTTCCGCAGCCGGCTGTTCTGGTGGGGGGTGGTGCCGGTGGTGTGCGTCCACGGCCTGAACTTCCTCGCCATCCAGCTGCCAGGCAGCCTGCCCAGCATCCCGCTGCAGTGGTCGAATGCGGGGGTGGTGAAGCAGATGTTCCCGATCACCGCCCAGTCCGGAGGGGGGGGCGGCCTGAGCATGGGCGGCATCTATTTCTCGCTCATCGGCCTGACCTACTTCATCGCCTCCGAGATATCGCTGTCGGTCGGCATCAATGGCGTGCTCCTGCTGCTGCTCAGCACGCAGTACTATGTGCTCAGCGGGGCGACCGCCGACATCGGTTCGCTGCGGGTCGGGGCCTTCCTCGGCTTCGCCGTCATGATCGCCTACACGGGACGCCACTACTACTGGGCCGTGCTGGTCGCCGCCATTGGCTTGCGTCGCGCCGAGGTCGCCCCCGAGCAGGCCTGGGCGGCCCGCCTGTTCCTCGTCTCGGCGGTCGGCTTCGTCGTCGTCCTGGTCGGCGGCTTCGGCATGGACTGGATGCCGGCCGTGGCCTTCGCCCTGACCGTGCTGGTGCTCATGCTGGTGGTCAGCCGCATCGTCTGCGAGACCGGCCTGCCTTTCGTCCAGGCGAGCTGGGCCCCGGCCCAGGTGGTCTCGACCGTGCTGGGCTTCGGGGCGGTGGGCCCCGCCTCGCTGGTCTCGATGTACCTGGTCGGAGCCGCCATGTTCCGGGAGACCCGCGAGGGGCTGCTGCCCTTCGCCAGCACCGCCTTCAAGATCGCCGACAGCACCGGCACCCCGCGCCTGCCTTTCGCCCTCTTCGGCAGCATCGCGATGGTGGTGGCCCTGGTGGCCGGCATCGCCGCCAGCTTCTGGGGCCTGTACAACTTCGGCGCCGGCCGCGATGCCTTCGCCTACTGGCCGGGGGCCGACGCCCTCGACCAGGCCACCCGCGGGCTCAACCACCTGATCGAGACCGGACGCTATGCCGAGAGCGCCGCATCGTCCGGCCTCGGGCTGCTGCAGCAGACCAGCCACACCGCCATCCAGCTCGATGATCTCGCCTGGATGGGCTTCGGCCTGGTGGCGGTGATCAGCTTCGCCCTGTGCCGCTATCGCTGGACCTGGTTCCCGCTGCACCCCATCATCTTCGTCGTCCTCGGTACCTGGGTGTCGATGCGCATCTGGGTCGCGGTGCTGCTCGGCTGGGCGATCAAGGTGGCGGTGGTCCGCCTCGCCGGCGGCAAGGTCTACCAGGATCTCAAGCCGTTGTTCATCGGCCTGATCATCGGCGAGCTGTCGGTCGCCATCGTCACCATCATCCATCCCTGGCTGACCTTCGCCATCACCGGCGAGATGCCGCCGATCATGGGCATGTTCCCGAGCTGATGCGCCCGCTGCTGCGCGGACGATCGATCGTCAAGGTTGCGGGATGACCGCCGACCGGATCCGGCCCGTCCTCGCGCTGCTCGCGGTCGCGGCCCTCGCTGCGGCCGACCCATTGGCCGCCGCCATCCGCCAGCCGTCGGGCGAGCGCCCGGAACTCCTGATGCGTCCGGCCACCGCCGCGGCCCTGCGCGGACTGCATCGGCAGGACGGTCTGCGCGGCCGCCTCGCCGCGCGCATCGTTGGCGAGGCGACCGCGATGGCGGCGCTGCCCCTGCCCGAACGCCGCCTGCAGGGGCGCCGCCTGCTGTCGGTTTCGCGCACGGTGCTGCGGCGGGTGCTCAGCAGCGCCATGGCCTGGCACCTGACCGGCGAAGGGATCCACCTTGACACCGCCCGCCGTACCATGCGCGCCGCCGCTGGCTTCGCTGACTGGAACCCGGGCCATTTCCTCGACGTCGCCGAGATGACCGCGGCGCTGGCCATCGGCGTCGATTGGCTCGACCGGGAGCTGCCCGCCGATGATCGCGCGGCGATCCGTGCCGCGATCCGCGAGCTCGGCCTGCGTCCGGGCGATGGTGGCGGGTGGTGGGTGCGGGCGGAGAACAACTGGAACCAGGTCTGCCACGGCGGCCTGGTGCTGGGCGCCCTGGTCCTGCGTGACCAGGACCCCGAACTCGCCGAGCGCATCATCCGCCGGGCCATCGCCGAGGCGCCACGCGGACTGGCCGCCTATGCGCCTGACGGCGTCTATCCCGAGGGTCCGTCCTACTGGGCCTACGGCACCACCTACACGGTGCTGATGCTGGACGCCCTCGAGGGCGCGCTGGGCGGCGACGCGGGCCTGTCGCGTTCGCCGGGCCTGCTCGCCAGCGCCCGCTTCCTAGTGCATGCCACCGGGCCGACCGGCCGGCTGTTCAACTACAGCGACGGCGGCACCACCGGCGATGGATTGGATCCGGCGCTGGGCTGGCTGGCGCGGCGCCTGGACGAACCGTCGCTGCTGGCGGGCGCCTGGGCCGGCCTGCCCGGGCTGCTGGCCAGGCCGGTCTCGGCCAGCGGGGAGGGCCGCCGCTGCCTGCCCCTCACCCTGCTGTGGGCGGGCGACCCCGTCCCGCCGGCGGCGCAGGCGCTGCCGACCAGCTGGAGCGGCGGCGGGCGGGTGCCGGTGGCGATGCATCGCAGCGGTTGGGACGCCGATGCCACCTGGGTCGGGATCAAGGCCGGGACCCCGGCGGCCAGCCACGGCCACATGGATGCCGGCAGCGTCGTGGTCGAGGCCAAAGGCCTGCGCTGGGTGACCGATCTGGGCAAGGAGGAGTACGGCCTGCTCGAGTCGGCAGGAGTGCGCCTGTGGGACGCGACCCAGGACGGCGGGCGTTGGAGCGTGCTGCGGCACCATGTGCGTTCGCATGCGACTCTCATGGTCGATGGACTCGGCCAGATCGTGGCCGGCTCGGCGGCGATCGAGCGTTCCATCCTCGCCGGCCCCGAGCGGACCACCGTCATCGATCTCGGACCGGTGTACGCCGGCCAGCTGCGCCAGGTGCGACGCGGCGTCCGGCTGACGGCGCTGGCCGGCATCGTCGTGCGCGATGAATTCGCCGCCGAGCCCGGGCGGCAGGTACGCAGCGCGGTGGTCACGCCGGCGACGCCGGTGGCGCTGGCGCCCGATCTGGTGCGGCTCGACCAGGACGGGCAATCGATGTGGCTGCGGCTGGATCTGCCGGCTGGGGCGGCGTGGACGGTGCATGCGCTCGAACCCGAACGCGCCGTCGAACGCCCCAACCCGGGCATCCGCCTGCTGGCCGCCACCGTCGAGGGCAATGGCGCGGCGCAGGTCATGCAGTGGTCCCTGCATCGTGAACTGCCCACGCCGACCCGCGAGGAACCGCTCGCCTCCTGGTAGCCTGGCCGGCTTGCCAGCGTCCGATGTCGCACAGCATGGCGGCATGCCCTTCGCCGCCCTGAGCCGCACCCAGCTGGACGCCATCTTCGACGGCCAGGGCCACGACCCCTGCCCAGGCGTCGAGCTCACCGCCGTCGAACTGGCCCCAGCCAGCGGCGGGACGCCGCCCGTGATCGGCAGGCTGTGGCGGCCGGCGGGCGCGCGCTCCGCCGCACCGGGCCTGCTCGCCTTCCACGGCGGCGGATTCACCAATGGCGATCCGCTTGGTTGCGGGGCGCTGGCCAAGGTCCTCGCCCTGGCCGCAGGGGTCGCCACCCTCGCGCCGAGCTACCGGCTCGGCACCTCCACCGCCCCGACCTGGCCGGGCGTGCTCGACGACGTGGTGACGGCCTGGCGCTGGCTCCAGGCCCACGCCGCGGACATCGGCGTCGATCCCCGACGCATCGCCGTCGCCGGGGAATCCGCCGGCTGCCTCTTCGCCGGGCATCTCGCCACGCGCAGCCCGCACGTCGCCGCCGGCCTGGCCGGGCTGCCCGGCCCGGCGGCGATGATCGCGCAGTGGGGTCCGCTCGATTTCGTCGCGCGCTGGTTCGACAACGGTGAAAATCCCGGAGCCGAGGTCAATCTCTTCGGTCCTGGCGGTCTGCCGGCCCATGCCGCGCTTTACCACCAGGCCAGCGTCCTGGCCTGGGCCGGCGGACAGCTGCCGCCGGCGCTGTTCGCCTACGGACGCCGTGATCGCATCGTACATGCCCGCCAAGGCCAGCTCGGCGATGCCGCGTGGCGCCGCAGCGGCGCCCACAGCGAACTGCTGGTCCTCGACGACATCGGCCACGGCGTCACCGGCGACAACCGCGAGCGGCGCCGGGAGCTGCTCCAGCGCATCGCCGGCTTCGCCTGCGCCCGCTGGGCGAACCCCTGATCGTCGCTCAGCGGCCGGGCGCGATCGTCGCGAGCAGCGCCGCCGTCACCGGCTCGAGGCCGGCTGCGCGGTTCCACACCAGGCTGCCGAGGTCGATGGCGCAGCAGATGGCGCGGCCATCGTGGTGCGCGGTCAGCACCGGGCGGCCATCGTCGCCGGTCAGCAGCACGCGGCAGCCGCGTGGTTCGATGCGGGCGTGGTTGCCGGTGGCGGCGAGGGCGCCGATGCGCCAGGCGTGGGCGGCGTCGGCGTGGTCGAAGGCGGTCTGGCGCAGGCCGAAGGCCTCGGCGAGGCCGCGCGGCCGGACGTCGGCCATGCGCCCCTCCTCGTCGAGGAAGCCGGTGGCGTAGCCGGCCACCACCCGGCCGCCGGCGGCCAGGCAGCGCGTGATCGCGTCGATCTCGGGCTGCGACAGCACGATGGAGTAGGGCAGCACCAGCAGGTCGTCCCGCGTCCAGGTGCGCTGCGGCAGGGTGCGCTCGTCGGCGAAGGCGACGCGCCAGCCGGCCTCGCGCAGCAGGGCATGCCAGCCCGGGATGGCGCTGTTGGGCGTCTGCTCGGGATCGGTGTGCGCGGCGACCGCGAGCGAGGCCTGGCTGTAGTGCAGCACCGCCTGCGGCCGGCGGTCCGGCTCGGCGAGGATGCGGCGCACCTCGGCGTAGATCGCCGGCAGCGCCGCGGCCCGCGCGGTCGGCGTGCCGTCGACCTCGCACAGGCCGTTCATCCCCGCCTCGACCCCGGTGCGCCACGGCCGCCAGAGGAAGAAGCTGACGCCCTCGGCCCCGCCGCGCGCGTAGGTGCGGGCGCTGCGCGCGAGGTAGCCCTCGTCGAACCAGCCGCCGACGAAATCCATGCGCCAGGGCACGTTGTGCGGGCCGCCCTGCGTCTCCATGATGAAGAAGCGCGCGCCGCCGCTGGTCAGCGCGCTGCGCATGAGGTCGGTCTCGTAGGCGAGGAAGCGCTCCTCCCAGGCCGGATCCTTGCGGAAGGCGTAGAGGTCGGTGCCGGCCCAGTCGAGGCCCTCGGCCTGGGCCCAGTAGTCCTGGCCGAGCTTGACCATCATCACCGGATTCACGTCGGGGATGTTGGTGCCGACGCTGACCCCGGGGCAGACCTCGCGCAGCAGGTCGCGCTGCCAATGCACGAAGCCGGCCAGCGACGCGGCGCGGAAGCGGCACCACGCCAGCCAGGCGCTGTGGTTGACCGTGCCCAGGCCCGGCCGCGGCGGATCGATGAGGTCGAAGGACGGCACGGCGCGCGACCAGAAGTGGGCGACCCAGGCGTCGTTCAGCGCCGCCGGCGTGCCGTAGCGCTGCGCGCACCAGCGGCGGAAGGCGGCCACGGCCAGCGGGTGGTAGTCGTAGGTGAGTCCCGCGTTGCACTCGCCCATGTTGGGCTCGTTGTCGATCTGCCAGCCGACCAGGTGCGGCACGTCGCGGTAGCGCCCGGCGAGCCGCCGGATGATGCGCTCGCACAGGGCGAGGTAGCCGGGATGGTGGTGGCAGCCGTAGTGGCGGTTGCCGAGGTGCGGCCGCCCGTGCTGGTCCTGCATCAGCATGTCGGGATGGCGCTGGATGATCCACGGCGGCGGGGTCGCGGTCGGCGTGCACAGGATCAGCTCGAGGCCGGCGCGGCCGACCGCGGCGACGAAGCGGTCGGTAGCGGCGAAGTCGAAGGCGCCGTCGTCCAGCTCCCACCACGACCACGAGAACTCGCCCCAGCGCACCGCGGTGACGCCGTGCTCCTTCATCCGACGCAGGTCGCGCTCCCACTCGGCCTCGGGCCACTGCTCGGGGTAGTAGGCGGTGGCGAAGACGGGGAAGGTGGGGGAACGCATGTCAGGTCTCGATCCGCGCGATGCGCCAGCCGGCGAGGTGGGTGCCGTAGGGGTAGGGCGTGGCGTCGAAGGCCAGCCAGCGCTGCTGGCTGAAGGGCAGCTCCTCGCCCGGCCGGTCGGCCCAGCTGATTCGCCGCACCGGCGGCAGCTCGCCGGCGACGGTGCGCACGCCGGCGCCGCCCTCGCCCTCGTGCAGGTGTGCGTTGCCATGGATCTGCAGGTTGTGGCAGAAGTAGTAGTAGTCCCGCTCGTGGCGCAGGACGAAGTCCTGGCCGCGGCAGGCCAGCTCGGTGGGCACCGCGTCGTACAGGGCCGCCGGGCACAGCGCGGTCCAGCGGCCGACCAGGGCGAGCAGCTCGCGCTCGTAGCCGGGGACGGCGCCCTGTGCCGTCGGCCCGACGTTGAGCAGGTAGTTGGCGCCGACGCGGCGGCTGGCGACCAGGCGGTCGATGACCTGGGCCGGGCTCTTGTGCGAGAGGTCGTTGGCGCCGATGCCCCAGTGCGAATTCACCGTGTCGCACATCTCGGCCGCCTTGTACTTGGCCTTGCCCCGGTGGTCGAAGGCCTTGGGTCGGCCCTGCTCGAAGGTGCGGATGTCGACCTCGGGGTGGCCGTCGGCGCCCAGCGCCCCGGTCGACGTGTTGTTGACGATGATGCACTCGGGCTGGTGGCGGCGGATGACGGCGTAGAGCGCGTCCTCCTTCCAGTCGCGGTCCTTGCGCGCCCAGTTGCCATCGAACCACAGGCCGTCGATCCGGCCGTAGCGCGTGCACAGGATCTCGACCGAGCGGTTGAGGTAGTCGAGGTAGGCGTCCCAGCGGCCGGGCGCGTCGAAGTCGGGATGCCACCAGTCGAGGGTGGTGTGGTAGAGGAACTTGCCCATGCCCTCGGCCTCGCAGGCGGCGCTGAACTCGGCGACGAGGTCGCGCTTCGCCGCGCTGTGCGGCGCGTCGAAGGTGTTGAGGCCGCGCGTGTCGTAGAGGCTGAAGCCCTCGTGGTGGCGCGTGGTCAGGCAGACGTAGCGCATGCCGGCGGCCTTGGCCGTGCGCACCAGCGCGCGGGCGTCGAAATCGGCGGCGGTGAAGGTGTCGGCCAGCTTGGCATAGTCCCGCCGGACGCCTTCGTGGTAGGTCCACACCCACTCGCCCTGGCCGAGTTGCGAGTACAGGCCCCAGTGCACGAACATGCCGAAGCCACGACGTTCGAAGGAGCGGATGCGTGGCAGGGGGGTGGGGGCGGGGAGCGTGGAGGGGGCGGCGGCCATGCCCCGAAGGTAGCGCAGCCACGGGCCGGTGTCACCCCGACGGTTCACCGCCGCGCAAGGGCTTTGCGGTACAGCGCAGCAATCCGCGCAGGTAGGCGGCTTCCCGTCGCGCCACCGCTTCCGGCTCGGCTCCGAACCATTCGACCGCGAGGTGGCCGCTCCAGCCGTCCGCGCGCATACGTTCGACCAGCGCTGGCCACGGCACCGGTCCGGCGGCCAGGCCGCCGTCGCCGTTGGTGGCGTGCACATGGTGGATATGCGGCCGCAGGCGGGACCAGGCCGCGACCGCCCCGGCGCCGAACAGCGAGGGGTGGAAGATGAGGCGCAGGTTGCCACGGCCGACCAGGGCGAGCAGGCGCTCGGCGCCGTCCGCCGTGTCCATGAGGTTCCAGTCGTGCAACTCGGCGGCGAGGACGATGCCGTGCGTCGCGGCATCGTCGCACAGCTCCTGCAGGCAGCGGACGCAGCGCTCCCATTGCTCGGCGGTGGCATCGCGGCTGCGGTGGTTGCCGGTGAAGATGCGCATCGCCCCGGCGCGCACGGTGCGCGCCGCGGCGATCACCGCGTGTCCATGCGCCAGCGAGGTGGCGGCCGACTCAGGACTGCGGGTGAAATTGAAGTAGTCGGAGAGCATCGGTACGGCCAAGCCCAGGCGCGCCGCTTCGGCGCCGGTCTCGGCATGCCCGGCGGCGGCGGCATGCGGTCCCCACAGCTCGACGCCATCGTAGCCGGCGGCGGCGATCGTCGCCAGGACCTCGGGCAGCGGACGGACCAGGTTGGGTCCGCTGTACGAGCGCCGGTCGATGCGCCAGGCGATCGAGCACATGCTGAGGGCGAGGCCGGCCACGACCAGATGCTGCGTCGAGGCCCGCGGCGGCAATGGTCCGCTTGCGCCGCGGCACCGCGCATGCGACGATGCCGCCGCCATGCGCGTCGGACTGCTCTTCGACCGGATCATCTGCGACGAGGCGGCCCTGGCTGGCCAGCTCGACGGCTTCGAGGTGGTCGACATGCGCGACTGGCGCGATCGCTCTGCCGAGCTGGCGGCGCGGTGCCGTGCGGTCGACATCCTGGTGACCGGCAAGCATTCGCCGACGCTGCCCGCCTGCCTGGGCGATGATCCCGGCCGGCTGCGCTACATCTGCCACACGCGCGGGGTGGTGAAGGCGTACTTTCCCCGTGGGCTGCTTGAAGCCGGTGTGGTCTTGACCAACTGGGGCGATGCCGCCTCCGGCGTCGCCGACCTGGCATTGGCGCTGCTGCTGGCCCAGCTGCACCAGGTCCATCTCCGCGACCGCCTCACCCGCGGCGGCGGTCCTCCGCTGCGCTGGCAGTCCTATGGTCTCGGCTTCGGCTCCCTGCGCATCGGCGTCTACGGCTGCGGCGGCATCGGCAGCCGCTTCGCCCGCCTGTGCCAGGGCCTGGGCATGGCGGTCGCGGCCTACGATCCGTGGGCTGCAGAGCTGCCATCCGGGGTGGAGCGCGTCGGTTCCCTGGATGAGCTGTTCGGCGGCTGCCAGGCGGTGAGCATCCACGCCGGCCTCTCCGACTCCACCCGCGGGAGCGTCGGGCGGGCGCAGCTCGCCCGTTTGTGCGACGGCGGGATCGTCATCAACACGGCCCGCGGGCCGATCCTGGACGAGTCTGCCCTCGCCGCCGAAGTGGCCACCGGTCGCCTGCTCGCCGCCTGCGACGTCATCGCCGACGAGTCCGCGTGGACGGCTTCGCCGCTTGCCGCCTGTCCGGCGGTGCTCCTCACCGGCCACGGCGCCCATCGTGCCCAGCCCCCGCCCGGGCACGTCGATCCGCCTTGGCGCCTGCCCGGCTTCGCCCTCGCCAACCTGCAGGCCTGGCGCGATGGCGCACCTCTGCGCAACCGCATCGATCTGGCTGTCTACGACCGCACCACCTGAACTCTGCGAGCAGTTGCCTCCGCTCCGCCGCGCGAATCCTTCCCGGTGATGGATCCCCCCGACGATCTGCCCGCGCTGCGCAGCATCCATCTGCACTATCGCGAGGCGGATCCGGATTGGCAGGTCGGCGAGCATCATCACGACATCCACCAATGGTATCTCTGCCTGCATGGCGGCCTGCGCGTGCGCGTCGGCGGCGATCTCCATCTGCTGGAGCCGGACCGTTCGGTCATCGTCCCACCTCGCGCCAAGCGCGAACTGCTGGTGCTGCGCCGCGCGCCAGGCTACCTCGTCGCCATGTTCGATCCGGTCGGCATCGATGTCGGTCCGATCACCAACCGGCTGCTGTCGCTGCCGACCCCGTTGCGCGACGACCTCCACGCCCTGATCGAGGAGTTGCGCAATCCTGGCGAGGATCACCGCCTGCTCGTCCGCTCGCTCCTGCTCCGTCTGCTCATCGGGCACAAGCGCGCCCCACCGACGGGGACGATGTCGGCGCTCAATGCGCGCAGCCAGGATGCGGTGATCGCCGTCGCCGAGGGCTTCATGCGCGCGAATCTGCATCGCTCCGTGCGGCGCGGCGAGATCGCAATCGCCGTGCATCTGTCGGAGCCGCAACTGGCCCGCATCTTCCGTGCCGCCACCGGCCGCAGCGTGCTGCAGCGGTTGACCGAACTGCGCATCGCCAGCGCGAAGGCGCTGCTGCTGGAGAGCACGCTGTCGATCGGGCAGATCGCCGGCGAGGTCGGCATCGTCTCGTTCAGCCACTTCGCGCGGACGTTCAAGACGCATGTCGGGCTGTCGCCAGGCGACTATCGTCGCGGGGGGGGGACGACCTGGCATTGAGCGGAGTAACAACTCAGGTCGGGGCCCCGTCGCGCAGCGATGGGGCTGCCGCCGAGTGGTGGTGGGCGGATATCATGGGCGAAGCCCATTTTCGGAACGAAACCGAGCTGCGACACAGGCAGCGGGGACAGGCCCGCAGGGCCGCAGGGGCGGAGCCCCTGAGCGGTTGCTGAGCGGATTCGATAAGTCACGAAAGTGCGGGTTTGCGCACATGTGTTAGATCGGACAATGAGTTAGGGGAATCCAATGCTGAGACGGCCTGATTCCCATGATCGGATCCAGCACACAGATGATCGTTCGCGGCTAGCAGGCGGTATCCGCCCCAGTAGCATGCTCAGCCATGCTGCAGGTCGCCGTGATCGGTTGCGGAGTCATCGGGCCCGTCCATGCGGCAGCCGCCCGCCTGGACCGCGGAGCCGTCGTCCGCTGGGCCTGCGACCGCGATGCAGCCAAGCTGCCGCGGGTGGCGGCTGACCGTCGGACGGTTGAGGCGGCTGAAGTCCTCGCTGATCCCGCGGTCGAACTGGTCTGCGTCTGCACCCAGCATCCCGAGCACGCCGCCCTGGTCGCCGCCGCCCTCGCCGCCGGCAAGCATGTGGTGTGCGAGAAGCCGCTCGCCAGCACGCCATCCGACCTCCAGCGCATCGTCACCGCGGCGGCGGCTCGTCCCCGCCAGGTCGCCAGCGGCATCTTCCAGCACCGCTACGCCCCGCTCGCCCGGCGGCTGCGCCAGGTCGTCTCCGATGGTGCGTTCGGCACGATCAGTTCCCTCGAGGTCGACTTCGCCTGCACGCGCGACCAGGCCTACTACGCCAGTGGCGCGTGGCGCGGCAAGCGGCTCGCCGAAGGCGGCGGCGTCGCGATCAACCAGGGCATCCATACCATCGATCTCGGCCTGTGGCTGGCCGGGGCCGAGGCCTGCCAGGTCTCCGGCCGCGTGCGCCGACGCCGTCTCGCCTGCATCGAGGTCGAGGATCTGTTCGAGGCTGTGGTCGCCTGCGCCGACGGCCTCACCGCGAAGCTGCGCGCGGACAACGACGGCGTCACCGGCTGGAAGCAGCGCATCGTGGTGCGCGGCTCGCGCGGCTCGTTCACCCTCGGCGACGGGCATCGCCTGCTCGCGGTCGAGCACAGCAGCGGCGCGCTGCACGAGGAGTTGCAGGCGCTCGACGGCTGCAATCTCGACGGCCGGCCGCTCGGCGGCGGCAAGGACGTCTATGGCTATCATCACGCGCTGCAGATCGCCGATGTGATCGAGGCGATCCGCAGCGGACGCCGCCCGATGGTCACGGTCGCCGACGCGGTGCAGGCCAATGCCGTGATCCTGGCCGCCTACCATGCAACCGCGACCGGGCGTCCGGCCTCCCTACCCCTCGACCAGTCGTCCTACGTCTACCCCAACCTCCCCTTGGAGAGCGCATGAGCAGTCCAGTCCGTCTCGGCATCATCGGCCTCGGCAACATGGGCAACAGCCACGCCCAGCAGATCCTGCAGGGCAAGGTCCCGCGCATGGTCCTGGGCGCGGTCTGCGACACCGACCCCGAGAAGCTGAAGCGCTGCCCTGACACTCCGGGATTCGCCACGCATCAGGAACTGCTCAAGAGCGGCAAGGTCGACGCCGTGCTGGTCGCGACTCCGCATTACGACCACACCACGATCGGCATCGATGCGATCAACGCCGGCGTCCACACCCTGATCGAGAAGCCCCTGTCGGTGCACAAGGCCGACTGCCAGAAGCTCATCGCCGCCTATGAGAAGCGCTCGCGCAAGGACCTGGTCTTCGCCGAGATGTTCAACCAGCGCACCGACCCGCGCTACCGCAAGCTGCGCGAGCTCCTCCAGAGCGGCGAGCTGGGCGATATCCGCCGCGTGAACTGGATCATCACCGACTGGTACCGGACCGAGACCTACTATGCCTCCGGCGGCTGGCGCGCGACCTGGGCCGGCGAGGGTGGCGGCGTGCTGATGAACCAGTGCCCGCACCAGCTCGACCTGATGCAGTGGATGTTCGGCCTGCCCAAGAAGGTGCGCGCCCACTGCCAGTTCGGCAAGTGGCACGACATCGAGGTCGAGGACGCCTGCACCGCCTACCTCGAATACGCCAACGGCGCGACCGGCGTGTTCATCACCACCACCGGCGAGGCTCCGGGAACCAACCGCCTCGAGGTCGCGACCGACCGCGGCCGCGTCGTGGTCGAGGGCGACGGCCTGCAGTGGACCCGCACCACGCAGAAGGTCAGCGAGCACCTGCGCACCAGCCCTGGCGCCTTCGGCACGCCCGACCGCTGGGAGGTCAAGGTGCCGACGAACGGCTGGGGCGGCCAGCACAACGAGATCCTCGGCAATTTCACCGAGGCGATCCTCGACGGCAAGGCGCTGCTCGGCCCCGCCGTCGAAGGCATCGGCGGCGTCGAGCTGGGCAACGCCATGCTCATGTCGTCGCTGTGGGACCGCACCGTCGAGCTGCCGCTGGATGCGGCCGCCGTCGCCGCCGAATATCAGAAGCTCATCGCCAAGAGCCGGCACAAGACCAAGGTCGTCGCCGCCGGCGCCGCCAACGATTTCGCCAACTCCGCCAAAGGACTCGCCAAATGAAGACCGCCCAGATCGCCGCGCAGCTCTACACCCTGCGCGACCACTGCAAGACCGCCGCCGACCTCGCCGTCACCCTCAAGAAGGTGAAGACGATCGGCTACCCCGCCGTGCAGGTGTCGGGCGTCGGCCCGATCCCGCCCGAGGAGATCAAGAAGATCGCTGATGGCGAGGGTCTGAAGATCTGCGCCACCCATGAGGGCGGCGCCTCGATCTGCGACACGCCGCAGGCGGTGGTCGAACGGCTGGGCAAGCTCGGCTGCGCCGATACGGCGTACCCGCATCCGCATGTGCCGATCGCCACCTTCGACGACGTGAAGCGCCTGGCGGCCGCCCTCGATCGCTCCGGTGACGTGCTGCGCCGTGCCGGCATGCGCCTATCCTACCACAACCACGCCAATGAGTTCCGCAAGGTCGCCGGCAAGACCGTACTGCAGTGGCTGTACGACCTGACCGACGTGAAGAACCTGCAGGGCGAGCCGGACACCTACTGGGTGCAGTCCGGCGGCGGCGATCCCGTCGAATGGTGCCAGCGTCTGCACGGCCGCCTGCCTCTCCTGCATCTCAAGGACTTCAAGATCGGCGACGACAACAAGCCGATCATGTGCGAGATCGGCAACGGCACGCTGAACTGGCCGGCGATCGTCCGCGCAGCCGAGATCAGCGGCTGCCCGTGGTACATCGTCGAGCAGGACGTCTGCCCGGCCGACCCGTTCGATTCGCTGGCCCAGTCGTGGAAGTACCTGACCGCGTCCATCGCGGAGCGATGAATGCAGGCTTGAGGCATATGAGGCTTGAGGCTTGAGGTCCATTGCACCGCGCAGGCGTGGCAGTGGCCCTGGTCATCCGCTTGCGGGTGGCAATGACCTCAAGCCTCAGGCCTCAAGCCTCAGGCCTTCCGGGTGGCAATGACCTCACTCCTCAAGCCTTTGTAAGGAACCATGACCATGTATTTCACCGGATTCGCCGACGAGGCTGCCCATGACCTCGCCACCCAGATCGCCGTGACCCGGGAACTCGGCTGGTCGTGCATCGAGTCGCGCAAGATCGATGGGACCATGATCCACGATCTGTCCGACGAGGCGTTCGATCGCGTGTGCGGTCAGCTCGCCGGATCCGGGGTGACGATCAATTGTTTCGGGTCGGCGATCGCCAACTGGGGCAAGCAGATCGACCAGCCGTTCGAATCGTCCCTGGCCGAGGCGAAGCGGGCCATCCCGCGCATGCAGCGGCTGGGGACGAAGCTGGTGCGCATCATGTCGTTCGCGGTGCGCAAGGATGCGACCGGCAAGGCGCTCGATGACCAGATGGACGAGGAGCGATTCCGCCGCCTGCGCGAACTGCACGCCATGTTCACTGGCGCCGGTCTCACACCGGTGCACGAGAACTGCATGAATTACGGTGGCATGGGCTGGAATTATACCAGGCGCATGCTCGACCATGTTCCCGGCCTGAAACTGGTCTACGATACCGGCAATCCGACCCACAGCGACGATTTCAGCGTCCCGGCCCGCGCCGATGGTTCGCGGCCGAAGCAGTCTTCATGGGAATTCTACCGCAACATCCGCGAGCACATCGCCTACGTGCACATCAAGGACGGCAAGGTCGGTGCGGACGGCAAGCATGTCCACACCTGGCCGGGCGAGGGCGCCGGCGATGTGCGCCAGGTGCTCGCCGACCTGTTCGCACGCGGCTACGACGGCGGCATCTCGATCGAGCCCCACATCGCTTCGGTGTTCCATGATCCGGCGGTGACCGGCACCGAGGCGAAGATGCGCGCGTCCTATCTGGAGTATGGCCGCCGCACCATGCGCATCGTCGCCGAACTGCGCGGATAACTGGCCCCCGTCGCGCAGCGATGGGCCTGCCGCCGAGCGGCGGTGGGCGGATATCATGGGCGCAGCCCATCCGCCCACGGTTTCGGAACGAAACCGAGCTGCGACAAAGGCAGTGGGGACAGGCCCGTCAGGGCCGCAGGGGCGAAGCCCCTGAGCACATAGCGTCAGCGCGGCCCGCTGATCGAAGCGACCGCATCGGATGCCGCCGCAAGGTGGAGTCCGATGCGATCATCGGGAGCGGACAGGACGATCACCACGGTCCGTCCGGCGACCGCTCCGACCCACGCCGTCTGGCCGAAGGCCAGCGGCCCGGCGGCGAAGCGCACGCGCATCCGCCGCCACACCCGGCCGCCGAGCGGCTCATCGTCATCATCGAGCAGTTCGCAGCCGTCGGCAACGCGTTTCCAGCCGTCGCGCATGGAGGCTGCCGTGCTGCCTTGATCGCCAGCCGCGATGGTCACCACCAGCCGCGGCGCTTCGCTGTCGTCGCGGCCGGGACCGCGCAGCGCGAATGCTTCGCCTGTCATCCTGGTCCATCCGGCGGGGGGGTGGAATGATCCCGCGTTCCCGGGCAGGGATGATTCTCCGGCCTGCAGGAATATTCCACCGGCGAGCGCAAGAAGCAGGTGGAACATACATGCCTTGCGTTTCATGAATGATACCTGTAGCATTTCGGCCATGCGCAGGAAGCGGAATGATCTCCGCCCAACCATTCCTGTGCGGAGATCACATGTCCAAGCTCACCGATGCCGTTGAAGCCAAGCTGGCTGCCGATGGCGTCAGCGCCACCGCCGCAGCCAAGGCTGCCGGCCTCAGCCTCCCCTCGTTCCGCGCCGTGCTCAAGGGCAAGAGCGTGCCGAACGCCCGCGGCCTGAAGAAGTACGCCAAGCTGCTGGGCATCTCCGAGGAGGAGGTCAATGCCCTCGCCGGTGATTCGCCCAAGGCCAAGCGCGGCCGCAAGGGCAAGGGCAAGGGCAAGAAAGCCAAGGGCAAGCCGGGCCGCAAGCCGGGCAAGAAGGCCAAGGGCAAGCCGGGCCGCAAGCCGGGCCGCAAGGCCAAGAGCGGCCTCGCCGCCAGCGTCATGCAGCTCATCGCGCAGGCCGAAGAGGTGCTGGGCGACGATCTCGCCGTGGCGGTGCATGGCCTGAGCAAGGCCCAGCGGACCACCGTCGGGATGATCATCAAGAGCCTCGGCTGATTCCGACGCCATCCTGATCCATCGTGAACGCCGACGCGGGCTGCTGCCTGCGTCGGCGTTCTGCTTTCCTGCGGTGATGAACGGACTCCGGTGCGTGCCGTTCATCGCTGCATGCGTCTGCTCCTCCTGCTCGCCGTCCTGCTTCTGGTCTCCTGCGGCGACAAGCCGGACCCATGGCGGGCCGATGCCGGCCAACTGCTCGGCCGGACCGAGCGCCTGGCCGAGGCGGGCGACATCGAAGCGGCGAAACGCACGCTTGCCGAACTCGAGGAACGCAGCGAACCCGCGATGCAGCATCGCGGCCGCACCGCGCTGGTCCGCGCGCTGATCAAGGCTGGGCGCAACGACGAGGCGGCGCAGGTGCTGGCGCGGGTGCCGTGGGCCGACAAGTCGGCGGCGGTCGCCAGCGAACTCGTCGGCCTGCACCTGGCCATCCGCTGGGGCGGGCTGCTCGCCGATGGCCGGCTGGCCAGCGGCATGATCCCGGCAGTCGAGGCGCGCGACAGCGCCCAGGGTACCGGTGGCGGGGCGTGGCTGGCGCGGAGCGAATCCTGGAGCGATTGGCAGGCGCTGCTCGCCGGTGGCGTGCGCATGGTGGAGCGGGAGGGCGGCCAGGTGCGCATGCCGGTCGGGCCCGGGCTGTTGGCCCTGGCCCGCTGGGCGCATGGCGACTCGCCGTGGAGCGAGGCCGAGGCGGCGCTCGCCGGCGATCCCGCGGCCCAGCTCGCGGCCGTGCATCTGCATGTCGCCGAGCACGATCCCGAGCGGGCCCTGGCGGTCGCCGAACGCCTGTGGACGGCCGGCGATGCGGCCTCGGGCGAGGCGTATGGCGCGCTCCGCCTGTGGCAGCTGCGTCGCCGGCTGATCGGCGGCAAGCTGACGCTGTGGCCGTTCCCTGCCGTCGAGGCCAGGCTCGACGCGCTGGCCGCCCGCTTCATGGACGCGGACGCCGCTGCCCAGGCCGTCCTGGCCGGGGAGCGAGAACTCGGCGATGTCGGACTGCGCCAGGCGCTGTCCCAGGCCAAGTCCGACGTGCAACTGGAGGTCGAAAGCCCGGTGATCAGCGATCTGATCGGCGAGCCGGCGCCTGCCGTGCTGGACCGGCCCCGCGTCTGGCGCCTGGCGCTCGACCATGACGGCCTGCGTATCAGCGTCTCAGCCGCCGTGGTGGCGGCCGGCTCGCCGGTGACCATCCATCTGTCGAGCGACTACCGCGGCGCGCACCAGCTGCAGCTGTGGCGGGTCGATGACGACGCGCTGTGGACCCGCCTGGGCGGGCGCCCGCGCCGCGAGGACCTGCCTGAGCGTCCCGATCTCGTGCGCGAACTCACTGGCGATACCCGGTCGGCAACCTTCCCCGATCTCGCCGAGGGCCGCTGGGTCATCGCCGCGTCCGCCCGCGCCTGCCCGGTGGTGGCCATCTCCTCGCTGCGCGTCGCCGCGTCCGCCCTCCACCTGCAGGCCGGCGTCGATGGCGTGCTGGCGTGGACGGTCGGGCGGGGCGACGGCCGGGGCGCGGCCACGCCGCTGCGGATCGATTGGCAGCTGGAACGCGATGCCGTCCTGGCCGCCGGTTCCGCCTGGGCCGAGGCTTCACCGGCCTGGCGGGCCGGATTCAGCGAAGGCTTCCTCGGCCGGCCCGATCCCGCCTTCGTCTCCAGTGGTGCTGCCGAGGAGGTCGTTGCCGGCCGTGCTGCCGGTGCGGCGGCGGCGGCCACCGACCCCGAGTTCAAGCTGCAGCAGCGCCTCGCCAGCGGGACCGACGGCATCCTGCGCCTCGAGCTGCCGCCCGCCCTCGTCGGCCGCGCCTATGCCGTCCGCGCCACCGTCGACCGGCCGTCGGCGCACGAGGCGGCCGAGGCGTCCTGGGGGACTCGCGCCGCCTGGGCGCTGCGGGCGGTGTGCTGGGCCGACAAGCCGCTGGTGCGGCCCGGCGAGACGCTGCGTTTCGCCGGGCTGCTGCGCGAGCACGACGGCGAAGGCTTCCGCCGGCCGGAGCGCACGGTCTCGCTCGCGCTGCGGGTCGGTGGCGAGACGGTGTGGCGCGAGCGCCTGCCGCTGGATGGACGCGGCATGTTCGCCGGTGCGGTCGCCATTCCCGCCGGTGCGGCCATCGGCGCCGTCGACCTGATGCTCGAAGGGGACCGGCATCAGATCGCCCGCTGCGACCGCCTGGCCCTGCCGGCGGCGATGCTGCTGGTGAGCTGCCCGGACGGCGACAGCCAGCTCGCCGGCGAAGCGCGTCGGTTGCGCGTCCGCGCGGTCGATGCCGCCGGCGCCCCGCTCGCCGCCACCGGCATCGCCGTCCAGGTGGTGGCGAAGGCCCGGGACGGTGGCGCGCTGCCGATCGAGGCCCCGGCCGAGGCCGTCACCGATCTGGCCGGCGAGGCGCTGGTGACCATCCCGACCCCCGAGGGGCGCGAGGCGACGTGGGTCGCCACCCTGAGCGTCAAGCGCGCCGGCCGCACCTGGGGCGAGCACCACGCCTGGAGCACGAGCCTGTTCCCGTTCGCGCTCGAGGCCGAGCCGGACGCCGACGAGGTCGAGGCCGGCGGCGTGCTGCGCGTGCGCCTGCGCCTGCCGGCCGGCGCGCCGGTGCGCCTGCAGGCGGTGCGTGGCGACGAGCGCCTGGGGCGGCCGTGGACGGCGACCGGTGGCGCCGCCGGCACCGCCGAGTGCCTGCTGTCGCCGACGGCCGAGCAGGTCGGGGCCGATGCCGTGCTGCTGTGCGCCGACCTGCCCGGCGGCGGCGAGGCGGCGCGCCGTCTGAACGTGCGCATCGTGGCCCCGCCGCGCCCCGGCGATGGCGAGCCGGTCGCCTGCCTGCCAGCCAGCACCCGGGTGAGTACCGGCGACAGCCTGCAGGTCACCGTCGGCACCTCCGCCCCTGGCCGTGATGTGCTCCTGGTCGCCGGCACCGGCGCCTTCATCCACCACGCGCGCGTGCCGGTCGCGGCAGCCGCCGCGACCGTCGCCTGCCCGGTCACCGCGGCCTGGAGCCCCGAGGTCCACCTCCAGGCCGTCGCCTGGATGCCGGATCGCGGCTTCGCCACCAGCCGCCGTACCGCCGTGCGCATCCTGCCGATCGACCGCCTGCTGCGCGTCGCCCTCGCCCCGGATCTGGCCGAGCCGCGTCCGGGCGAGACGGTGCGCGTACGCATCAGCGTCCGCGACTGGCAGGATCGGCCGGTCGCCGGCGCCGGCCTGACCCTGGGCGCGGTCGATCAGCGCCTCTACGCCCTGGCCGAGGACCAGACACCGGACCTCTGGCGCTTCTTCCACGACCACAGCCGGCCGTGGCGGCTCGCCGACGGGCGCGCGCTGGGTGGCGGCTTCGTCAGCGGCCTGCTCTGGCGCAGCGTGGTGTGGCGCTGGCAGTGCGACGACGTCGATGAGCAGATGGGCAGCCGTGGCGCGTTCGGCTCGCGATATGGTGGCGGGCGCTGCCGGGCGGTCGGCGCCGGCATCGAGGAGTCGCTCGGCACCGAGGCCGACCCGACCATCGCCTGGTTGGCCGGCGTGGTCACCGACGCCCGCGGTGAGGCCGAGGCGGCGATCGAGCTGCCGCGCAGCACCGGCACCTGGCGGCTGACCGCCCGCGCCGCCGACGCCAGCGCCGCTGTCATGGTCGGCGAGATCCGCACCGTGCTGCGCGCTGCGCGCAGGATCGACCTGGAGCTGGCAGCTCCGCGCTCGGCGCGGGCCGGCGATCGCCTCGTCCTGCCGGTCGAGATCGCCAACCACGGCTCGACCGCGATCGAGACCCGGCTGACCTGCGCTGGAACCACCAGCCAGGTGGCGGTCGAGCCGCGCAGCCGCCGCACCGTGCCGACTGCGTGGACGGTGCCGCAGGCGGCGGCCGGCGCGCCGGTGCGCCGGCTCGGCGGACTGCTCGGCCGGATCGTCCGGCTGGAAGGTGCGCTGGGCGCTGGCACGGCGGATGCGGTCAGCGTTGGTGCCGACGTGCTGGTCGTGCCCGACGGCCTGCCCGAGTCGGCCGAGCTGATGCTGGTGGCGGGCGAGGATGGCGCGGTGCAGCTGCCGCTCGCCATCCCGGCCGGTTCGCTGGTGCACGCCGAGCTGCGCGCCTGGCCGGACGTCGGCGCGCGTCGCGACGAGGAACTGCTGCGCTGGCGCTCGCATGACGACGCCGGCGGGGCGATGGCCTGGGTGCTCGCCCCGGCCGGGGCGCAGCGCCGCACCGAACTCGCCCGGCGCTGGAACCTCCTCGACCAGTCGCCAGCCGCCCAGGTCGTGCGCCTGGCGGCGCTGCGCCTGGGTCTCGGCGGCGGTGGCGTACGCGAGATGCCCGCCGGCGTGCTCGGCGACTGGCTGCGCGCGCGGGCCAGGCTCGCCGGGCTGCGCTTGAGCCCGCCATTGCGGCGCAGCGGCGGCGACGGTCCGCTCGCCGATCAGATCGCCATCGTCGGCACCGCCCTGGCCGAGGGCTGGGGCGAGGGCCAGCGCCTGTGGCTGGCGGCGCGGCCCCGGGTCCTGGACAGCGATGACGCCCTGGTCCTGGCCCTGGGCCTGGACGCCGCTCGGCTCGCCAGCGACCAGCCGGCGCAGCGCATCCTCGCCGGCCGGCTGGTCGGCGTGCCGTGGAGCGATCCGCTGGCCGCCGTCCTCGCCGCCGAGCTGCTGCCCGCGGCCGGCCCGCCCCGTCAGGTCGAACTGCGCATCGCCGGCGACACGGTCGAGGCCAAGGCCGGCGCGGTGTGGAGCGGGCAGATCGGCGGTCCGCTGGCGATCTCGGCTCCGCCCGGGTCGGTCATCTCCCTCGACCTGCGCTGGCAGGCGCCGCCTCCGGCCGCCGTACCGCGGCTGGAGGGACCATCGCTGCAGCTGCGCGTCGATCGCGGCGACGGCTTCCGCCCGCTGCGCCGCGGCGAGGTGGTGCTGTCGGGCGAACGGCTGCTGCTGACCCTGTCGGGTGACGGCTGGCATGCCCAGCTGAGCCCGCCGACCAGCCTGCGTCCGCTCGCCGAGGATGGCGAGGTCCGGGTGTGCGACCCGGTCGGCTGGGACTGGCGACTGCCGCTCGGCGCGGCCGAGGCGCTGGCGCCGGCGGTGGCGGCGTGGCGGGACACCCCGGCCGAGCGCGCCGCCACGCTGGGGGCTTGGCGCGACGTCCTGACCCGGCTCGAACCCGTCCGGCGGTTCCGCGAGAGCACGCTGCCGCTGCTGGCGGCCGGCGACGGCTCCGGCCGGATCGAGCTGCCGTCCGGCGGGGCCGTGCTGCTGGAGGCGCGCCTGGAAGGGGAGCTGCACTGGTCGCTGGTGCGCGTGCAGCACCGTGACGATCCGGCCGGCATGCGCTGGTTGGAACTGCCCCCGTTGCGCGTCGGCGCGGGCGAACCCATCCCCGAGCCGGCTCCCGCCGCGGGGCCGATGGTCGCGGCCTTGGCCGATATACCGACCTGCCCCGAGGAATTGGATTGGCTGATCAATCGCCCGCTGCTCGATCCCGGGCTGGTCAGCATCCTCGTCCCCCGGGAGAGGCCGGCGCTCGAGGACCTGCTCGCCCACCCCGCCTGCGGCCGTTCCGGCCACTGGACCGAGGCCGCCTTGCGCGGCTGGCTCGACGGCGAACCCGAGTTCGACCGTTCCGGGGCCAGGTCGTACGAGACGCTGGGCGAACTGGCCGCCAGCGCAGCGGGCAGCCGCGCCGACCGCCGGAAGGTCCAGGCCGTCCTGCCTGCGCCGCAGGCTCCGGCCCGCCGCACGTCGGCCACGCTGCGGGCCTGGTACGCCGCCGGCGCGAATCGCGGGACGGCCTGGGATGACTGGGTGTGGCAGCAGCACCTCGACGGCGAGTTGCTGGAGTCGCTGGGCTATGCCCGCACCCTGGATGGCTGGACCTCGTTCCTGCGCCGCGAATGTGGCCTGCCGATCCGGCTCGGGCCGGGCTGCAGCGGCAGCGAAGATGCGCCGGCCGGCGACCGCCTCGGCTCGCGCGAGCTGGCCGAGCGCGGCATCCAGGTGACCCGCGAACGCGACGGCACGCTGCTGCTGAGCGGGGACGCCACGCGCTCGGCCGTCATCGGGCTGAGCGTCGATTGGCAGGACCGGCCCTTCGATGCGATGCTGGCGGACCTGAACGACCGGCTGGCGAACCGGGGCCTGCCGCCGCTGACCCTGGCTCCGGACATCGATGCCGCCCAGCTGCCGCCGGTGACCATGCGCGTCGAGGCGATGGCGTGGCGCCATGTGGCCGGCTTCATCGGCAAGGTGACCGGCCTCGAACTGCGCGGCCTGCGCTTCGAGCGGCAATAGCTCAGGGGCTTCGCACCTACGACCCTTTCGGGTCTACCCCACGGGCTATGTCGCAGCTCGATTCCGTCGGCAGGCTCCGGAATCGTGGCGGCATCGGCTTCGCCGATTCTATGCCGCCACCGCGGCTCGGCGCCCGCCCCATCGCCAGCGATGGGGCCCCGGGCGCACTCAGCCCTGCTCTGGCGCATCCTCGCCGGCCCACGGCACGAACTGCAACTCGGTGCGCTCCTGGTCCTTCGGCACGACGCTCTGGTAGTAGTCGCAGTGGAACCAGCGCGGACTGTCGTCCTTGAGGTAGCCGAGGCGGATCAGGCAGTCGGGGATCGGCTTGGCGCCGCCGACGAAGTTGGCGTAGTCGACCAGCCGGGTGCGCAGGCTGCGCAGGATCAGGCGCACCGGCTCGTCCGGCGGGGGCTTGGGCGCCAACTGCGCGCGCAGCAGGATGAACCAGGCGTCGCGCTCGGCGGTATAGGCGCTCCAGTGCCGGTACATCGAGGCGTTCTGGCTGGGTACCCGCCGCTTGATGATGATCAGGCGGCCGAAGAGGTCAGCTGGCACAGGCGTCCTTGCGTGGCGCGAGGAAGCGCGGCTGGGTCCAGCAGGCGCGGTCGCCGGCGCGCAGGACGACGCGGACGAGACCCTCGCTGCCGCGGTCGTCGTAGCGTCCCGACGGCCCGGTCGAGCGCGCGAGGGGAAAACCGGCTCGACCGAGCACCTCGGCATCGGCCGGCTCTCCGCAAGTCCAGGCGACATGGCGCGGACTTTCGCTGATGCTCGCATCGAGGCCCTCGCAGGCGAGGAACGAGCCGAAGGCCAGGGCCGAGAGGACGCCGAGGGGATCGGGACGCAGCACCTCGACGGCGAGGCTGGCGCGGACGCCGTAGCAGGGTTGGCCGAGGGCGAGCAGGGCGTCCCAGCAGGCTTCGTCCTCGGGGGTGGCGATGGCCATCAGGCGGACGCCCTCGGCCAGGGCGATGCGCGAGGGTCCGAGGGCGACGGCGGGATTGGCCAGCAGCAGCAGGGCATTCCGGCCGGCGCAGGCACGGACGCAGCGGGCGAGGGCGCCGGGCACCGGTTCGCTGGGCTCGGGTTCCGGTAGCGCCACCGGTTCGGCCGACAGCACACGCAGGTCGAGCGGCGTGCCGGCGCAGTTCCAGGCCAGGCGCGCATGCTGCAGCGACAGGCCAGGCGGTCCGCCGACCACCTGGCAGGTGGCGCCTGCGGCATCGAGCGGACGTAGGTGCAGGCGCATGGCGGCATGCTGCCGCCCGCCTCAGCCGGCGCTACCGGACTCCGGGCCAGGTAGGCCGGCGGTGCGCAGTGCCAAGGTCAAGGCCTCGATGCTGACCGGCTTGTCGAGCACGGTGACGACGCCGGCCTCGCGCCAGGCGGTACGGCTGGCGTCGGTCGCGACCCCGGTCAATCCGACCACGGCCAGGCCGGGCCGGCGGGCGTGCAGCCGCTTGGCCAGTTCCCAGCCGGTCAGGCCGGGCATGTCCCCATCGAGGACGGCGATGCTGACGCCCGCGTCGAGCCGCGCGAGCGCGGTGTCGGCGTCCGCGACGGCCACGACCTCGCAGCCGGCGGCGGTCAGCTGGGCGGATGTCGTCTCCAGCACCAGGGGATCGTCATCGACCAGGAGCACGCGCTGGCCCAGCCGCGGCGGCGGCCGCGCCACCGGGCAGGCAACGGTGCGTTCGACTACCGGCAGGCGGATGGTGAATGTCGTGCCGGATCCGACGGTGCTGGTCACACCTATCGCTCCGCCGGCGGAGCGCACCGCGCCATGCACCATCGACAGCCCCAGGCCGCTGCCGGCCCCCGGCCCCTTGGTGGTGAAGAAGGGCTCGAAGATGCGCGGCAGGACCTCGGGATCGATGCCAGTGCCGGTGTCCCTGACGTCGATCACGGCGTGCCTGCCGGGACGGAGTCCGAGGCGCGCAGCCGTCTCGGCGTCCAGGTAGTCGTTCCGCGAGGTGATGGCCAGGGTGCCGCCATCAGGCATGGCGTCGCGCGCGTTGAGGGCGAGGTTGACCAGGATCTGCTGGAGATGATCCCCGCCCAGACCGACCCAGCAGCCGGAGCTGGGCGAGCAGTCGATGGTGATGTGCCGGCTGATGCTGTGGCGCAGGAGCTCGACCGACTCGAGGATGAGGCGGTCGACCTCGCAGGATCCGGCATGGGTGCCGTGGCCCCGGGCGAAGGTCAGCAGGCTGCGCACCGTGCCGGCGGCACGGGTCGAGGCGTCGACGATGATCCGGGCGTGGTGTTCAAGCTCGGGTTGGCCCTTCACGCGCATCCCGAGGAGCTCGGCGTGGCCGAGGACGGCGGTGAGGATGTTGTTGAAATCGTGGGCGATGCCGGCGGACAGCCGGCCGATGGCGTCCATGCGCTGGCCCTGGCGCATGCGCTCCTCGGCGGCGCGGGCCGCGCGCTCGGCTTGGCGGCGCCGGCGCATGGACAGCAGCAGACCGGCGATGGTGCCGCCCTGCAGCAGGATGATCGCCGCCGCGATGGCGATGGTCGGACCGTGGATCGACCAGAACGGGATGCGGGCGTGCAGCAGTTCGGCCCCAGCCGGGATGAGACCCGGGTCGATGCCGAAGCGCTCGAGCTCGTTCGCGTCGAGTGACAGGCGCACGCTTGGCCGCTGGTCGATCGGGATGGCCGAAGGGGCTTCTCCGGCGAGGACGCGGAGCGCCAGTTCGGCCGTGCGCTGGCCGTGGATGCGGGCGTCGGCCAGGTAGCCGCCGACGAAGCCGCGGTCGTAGTAGAAATCCCACACGGCGTAGATCGGCGCCGGGCAGGCTCCGCGGATGGCGCGGGCTGCCTGCGCATAGGAGCGGACGGCTCCGGCGGAGTCGAGGTTCGAGCTCATCGCCAGCACGACATCGCTGCGCGGATCGAGCCTGGCCAGGGCGGCGCTGGTCTCGGCGAAGGTGCCGTCGCCGAGCCACTCCAGGCGCCTGCCGCCGAGCACTCCGGGCAATTCGTCGTCCAGTCGCTGACGGTTGGCCCGTCCCGTCTCGGTGCTGTCGTTCACCACCACCAGACGCTTCGCCTGCGGATGCAGACGCAGGGCCAGGTTGACGGTGGACGCCGGATCGGTGCCCTCGACGACGCCGGTGCTCCAGGCGGGGCGGTCCTTCCCGCTCCAGTAATTCACCCCGCAGAAGACCACCGGCAGATCAGGGAACTGATCGGCCCGGTGGTCCCTGGCGAGCTCCCAGGCGTAGTCATCGACGGCTATGACCAGCTTGGGGCGCGAGGCGTCGGTCAGGCCGCGGGTGGCCTCGATCAGGGCCGGGACGCGGGACCTGTCGGGGAAGCGCTTCACGTCATGGTGGACGTAGACCAGCTCGTGCTGCTCGGCCAGGACGTCCTGCAGGCCCTGGGCGACGCCATCCTCCCACGGCATGCCGCGGTGGTAGCTCATCAGCACAAGGATGCTGGCTGGCTCAGCGCCGCAGACTGGAGCCGCCAGCAGGACCACCATCAGGGCATGCAGCCGGCAGGGCATCGTCATCGAGCCTAGCCGTACATCGTTCCACCGCCAGCGCGGCCGTCCCCCGTGTTCGCCCCTAGGGCGGGCTCAGGCCAGGGCGGCGCGCTGCAGCCGGAACAGCTCGTCGATCGCCGCCGAACCGGCCACCAGCAGCTCGTCGAGCTTGGCCCGCGGGAAGACCCCGTGTTCACCGGTTCCCTGGACCTCGACGAAATCCCCGGTGCCACCGCCGACCGGGCAGCGCATGACCAGGTTCATGTCGACCTCGGCGGTGGAATCCTTGGCGTAGTCGAGATCCACCTCGACCTGGCCTTTGACGATGCCGACGCTGATCGCAGCGATCTGGCCGAGCAGGTAGTGGGCAGCGCCGGCCTTCTGCTTCTGCTTGGTGGCGAGTTCGGCCAGCGCGTCGTGCACCGCGATCCACGCGCCAGTGATCGCCGCGGTACGGGTGCCGCCGTCGGCGTCGATCACGTCGCAGTCGACCGCGATGGTCACCTCGCCGAGCTTGTCGATGTCGACCGCGGCGCGCAGGGCGCGGCCGATCAGGCGCTGGATCTCGACGCTGCGCCCGTCCTGCTTGATGCCGTCGCGACGCTTCCGCGGGCCGGTCGAGCCTGGCAGCATGGCGTATTCGGCGGTCAGCCAGCCGCCCTTGCCGCGGCGGTAGGGGGGCACCTCGTTCTCGATGCAGGCGCTGCACAGCACGCGCGTGCGGCCGAAGGAGACGAGGCAGGACCCGGCGGGCTTCGCCTGGAAGCCGCGTTGGAAGGAGATGGGTCGCATCATTGCCACCAGGGGTTAGGGGTTAGGGGTCAGGGTCGTGTGGAGGGGGTCGGGGGCTGGGTTGTTGGTTTTGGCATCAACGCGGGAATCACGAGGCCCAGGACACGTTCGTGTCCACGACCCTAACCCCTAACCCCTGTGGCAATGGAAAGGCTACTTCCGCATCGACGCCAGCAGCGCCGGCCCATCGGCCGCCATCAGCACGCGCAGCACCGCCTTCTGGGCGTGCAGGCGGTTCTCGGCCTGGTCGAAGACGATCGACTGCGCGCATTCCATCGCGCCGTCGGTGATCTCCTCGCCGCGGTGGGCGGGCAGGCAGTGCATGACCTTGGCCTTGGGCGCCAGGGCGAGCAGCTTCTCGTTGATCTGGTAGCCCTGGAAGGCCTTGAGCCGGATCGCCTTCTCGGCCTCCTGCCCCATGCTGGTCCACACGTCGCTGTAGAGCACATCGGCGTTGGCCACGGCCTGCGCCGGATCGTGCAGTTGCACCACCGACGTGCCCCAGTTGGCACCGAAGGTGGCGATGTCGGTGGCGTTGAACGCGTAATCCTTGGGGCAGGCGAGGACCAGGGTCGAGCCGGCGAGGATGCAGGCGTGGGCGAGGCTGCGGCTGACGTTGTTGGCGTCGCCGATGAAGACGATGCGCTTGCCGGCGACGCTGCCGAGATGCTCCTGGATGGTCTGGAAGTCGGCCAGGGCCTGGCACGGATGCGAGGCGTCGGACAGGCCGTTGACCACCGGGATGGTGGCGTTGGCGGCCAGGCCGGCGACGGTCGCGTGCTTGAACACCCGGGCCATGATGCCGTGGTGGTAGCGCGACAGCACGCGGGCGGCGTCCTGCACCGGCTCGCGCTCGCCCAGGCCGATCTCCTCGCCGCGGATGTAGATGCCGCGGCCGCCGAAGTCGACCATCGCGACCTCGAACGACAGACGGGTGCGCAGCGACGGCTTCTCGAAGATCATCGCCAGGGTCTTGCCGCCCAGGCAGTGGTCCTGCACGCCCTTGCGGCGGCGGTCCTTGAGGTATCCGGCGAGGGCGAGCAGGCCGTGGAAGTCGGCCGGGGTGAGTTCGTCGAGGGAGAGGAAGTGCTTCATGTCAGGCCAACCTGAGTTCGGTGCCGATGCCTTCGGCGGTGAATATCTCGAGCAGCAGCGCGTGCGCCTGCGCGGCTCCGAGGATGTGGATCTTGCCGACGCCCTTCTCCAGGGCGGCGATGCAGCTCTCGACCTTGGGGATCATGCCGCCGGAGATGACCTTGCGCGCGACCAGGTCGCGGACCTCGGGGGCGCTCAGGCTGCTGAGCAGGGTCGTCGGGTCCTTGGGGTCGGTCAGCACGCCTGGGACGGAACTCATGAACACCAGCTTCTCGGCGTCCATCGCCGTGGCGACGGCCAGGGCGATGTCGTCGGCGTTGGTGTTCAGCGCCTGGCCGTCGGCGGTGACCGACAGCGGCGGCACCACCGGGATCAGGCCGCGGGTGGCGTAGCGGGCGAGGCGCTCCTTGTCGACCGTGGTCGGCTGGCCGACCAGGCCGAGGGCCGGGTCCATGATCTCGCCGGAGACCGGGGCGTGGCGCGGCGGGCACATGCCGATGGCGGCGCCGCCGAGGGCGAAGATGCGGTTGACCAGGTGGGCATTGAGCTTCTCGACCTCGCGGGCGACGATGGCCATGGCGGCGGCATCGGTGACGCGGCGGCCGTTGCTGAACACCGGAGTCAGGCCGGCCGCCTCCATGGCGCGGGAGATCGACTTGCCGCCGCCATGCACCAGCACCGGCGAGACGCCGACCTGCTCGAGGAAGACGAGGTCGGTGAGCAGGCGATCGAGGACGGCCGCGTCCTCGATCGGTTCGCCGCCGACCTTCACCACCACCACGGCCTCGTGGAAGCGCTTGAGGTAAGGCAGGGCTTCGATCAGCACCGATGCTTTGCGTGTCGCTTCGTCGACCAAGCTGGCTCCCGGGAAGGAATGGAGGGGCAAAATCTACAGGGAATCCGCTGGGGTCCAGAGGGTTTCCTCCCCCAGGCAGTTCTTCATCCAGTCTCAACGACCGTGCAGGATGCGCGGCCAGTAGGCGGAGTAACCGAATGCGGGGCTGTTCTCGGCATCATGGCAGACCACGCAGGTGCCTGCGGATAGCTGCGGCAGGGGGGAGTCGGAGGCTCGACCGGCCTGGGCGGCGGCGGCGTGAGTCGAGCCCGGCCCATGGCAGGCCTCGCAGCCGACTTCGGCGAAACGCGACTCTCCACGCCTGTAACCGCCCTCTCCCAGACCGGTGACATGGCAGCGCAGACAGTCGGGATCGTTCTGGTAGCCTTTCCGTTCCAGCGAGACCAGGGCGTGGTGGTGGCGGCTTGAGGCATGCACCCGTGCGGCGTTGGCGTGACAGGCCAGGCACGAGTCCGAGCCGGCGAAGGCGGCTTGGCCGAGCACGCTCATCCCTCCCTGGTCGCCGCCTGCGAAATCCGCCCCGGCCAGGGCGACCTGGTAGGCGCCGAGCAGGGTGCGCTGGGCAGGGTCCTCGGGCAGCTTGTCATGCAGCAGTTCGAACGCCGCCACCGCTTCCCCCCATGCCCACGAACCGAGCACCTTGCCATGATTCCCCGCCCACAGCACGCGTACCGTACCAATGGCGATGGGTTCGGGGCTGGGGTGTTCGCTGCGTCCGCCGATGATGAGCGAGGCCTGCGGCACGGCACGGGCCAGGGCCTTGCACGCTTCCGGGGTCAGGTCCGCGAGCACCACCAGTTCATGGCCGGTCCGGGACGCCTCGGCAGCCTGCGCTGCCACCGCCTCGATCGGATCGCGCAGGGTCAGACCGCTTCCGGTGGCCTCGGCGGGGGCCACCGCCGTCACCAGCAGCCGACGCGAAGCGACGGTCACCGCTACCGATGGGGCGCAGCCGGCGCCATCGAGGTTGGCGCACAGCAGCGGCAGGCCGAGCCGGCGCGCCTCGGCCAGCAACGGGGCGAGGCGCTCCGCCCCGACGGCGATCTCGGCTGCGCCCAGGGCGACCGCCTCGACCCCGGCGGCGGCCAGACCGCGCAGGTAGAAGGTGCTGCGCAGCAACTCGTGGGCACGGTTGCCGCCGATCCATCCGCCGAGTTCGCAGGACAGCACCCGCTCAGGCGGCAGCCGCGCGGTCATGACGGCCCGGCGCATGAGGCCGCCGTGCATGCCGGCGACGCATCCGCAGGGTTCGAAACGGGCCTGGGCCTCGGCCACCCACATGACCACGGCCGTTCCAGGGGGCGCATCGGCCAGGGCGGCCGGCAGCGTCAGGTTGGGGATCATTGGCGGAGGGACCGCCGGAGGCGGAGGAGCCGGCCGCAGCAGCCAAGCGACGATGGCTAAGCCGAAGATGCCGGCGATGGCCAGCCATCTCACGGGATGACCTCGCGCAACCAGTCGAGCCGGCCCTGGGCCCGGCTGGCGATGGTCTGCACGGCGGCCTTCCAGCTCGGATCCCTGGCCTGGCGTTGGGCCAGAGCCCCGCCCATGGCATCGGCGGTCGCCGGGTCGCTGGCGCGCAGGGCGAGCACGGCGACCACCGACTCCTCGGGTGGCAGCACGGCGATCCAGGCCGCCAGCGCGCGGGCGCCCAGGCGGCCGGTCAGGGCGGCGGTCGGTGCGGCCAGCGCGCTCCACTTCCCATCGCAGTAGCGCTTTGCCGCCGCTGCGGCGCTGCATTGCACAGGCGATGGCCAGGCCGCGACACGGGCGAGGAATTCGGCCGGTTCGAGCCGCCCCTCCTTGAGCGCGTAGGCCGCGCCGACCAGGGCCAGCTCCGGCACCGACGAGGTTTCGGCTTGGCGGTACGGCTCCAGCATGCCTGCCTCGGCCGGGATGCCGCTGCGCAGCCAAGCGGCGGCAGCGGCATCTGCGCGCGCCACCAGACCCGTCAGCACGGCGTCGAAAACGGCTGCACCGGCGCTGCGCAACCGCCTGGCCGCGCCGGCGCGGGCGAGGATGGCGTCCGGCGTCCAGGCGCCGAGCCGGGCGATGAGCAGTTCCGCGTCCGGTCCAGCCAGCGGAGCGAGCGCCTGCGATTCGGCCAGTCCTGCTCCTTCGGCCAGGGCGATGGCCGCAGCTGGCGACAGCGGTCCGCTCGCCGTGACCAGGCTTCCGGCCAACTTGGCCACAGCCGGTTTCGCCAGCAGTCCGGGCAGCAGTCCGGCGATACGGTCCGGGGGCAGCTTGGCGATGGCCTGCAGCACCGGCCGGATCTGGTATTCGCCGAGTTCGTTGTCGGCCAGCATCACGGCGGCGGCGGCCGGGGCCAAACGCGCCGGATCAAGGCTGAGCCAGGAGCGCACTTGCCAGAGATTCGCTTCGCCGGGCTTGAGATCGGCGGCGATGCGCAAGACCAGGCCTTCGCGGAAGGCCGGCCAGGCATCGGCGAGCAGACGGCACAGATCATCTGCGTGCTGCCAGCCTGCAGCCAAGGCGGGTGCCGGTTCTCGGCCCGCCAGCCAGGCCACAGCGAGGTCGCGGTTGGTGCGATCATCCGCGTCCGCGACCGGCAGGGCGGCGACCAGGTCGGCGAGTGCAGCCAGCGTGGCTGCATCCGGACCGTTGGCGGGCATCGGGCTGGCCAGGCGCCAGGCGAGACCGTCGTCATCCCAGGAATCGCGGTCTTCCGTCTCGGCCTCCAGACGCAGGCTGGTGCCGTCGCGCAAGGTGAGGGTGCGGGTCCTCTTGCCCTCCCTGCTGCTGGAGCTGTTGTCCACCGGGTCGAGCAGGTCGTGGGCCGTGGCCGCCACCGCGGCCAGCCGTTCCGGCGACCGTGCGGCGAGGGCCAGCGCGCAGCGTTGCAGCGCGCGGTGCGCCCGCCTCGCGCCGGTCGGAGAGGTGCCGGCAGCGCCGGCGATGGCTGCCAGATCCTCGGCTGTTCCGGCCACCCTGGCCAGGACGGCGAGGGCGCGGTCGCGCAGGTCGGGGTCATCGCTGAGTCGCAGGAGTGCCGTCTTGGTGGTGCACATGGCGAAGCTGCAGGCGAGGACGGCATGGCCTGGCAGGGCCGGATCGGCGATGAGGCCGTGCAGATCGGGTTTGGTGGCGGCGATGTGCTTCCGCCTCGTGCTGCTGTGGCCGGCCAGGCCTTCGGCGAGGATCAGGGCTGCGGTGTCGGCATCGGCCTTGGCTGCGGTCACGCGTGCGACCAGGAAGCCGATGACCTCCGGTTCATCGCGATCATCGGCGATGCCCAGGGCCGCTTCGGCCAGTCCGCGAGCCGCCAGCTTGTCCAAGGCGTTGCGCAGCACCGCGCCTTTCGCCCGTCCCTCGGCGAGAGCCTGCACCGCCGCGGTGGCGACCCGGGGCTCGGGATCGTCGATCAGCCGGATGAGCGGAGCCAGCGCAGCGGCGCCGGGGTTGGCGCGGCTCGAGTCATAGCTGCCGCGCTGCATGATCGCGCCGAGGACGCCGGCAGCGGCGAGCCGGCGGGCGGGTGGCACGTTCCGGTCGGTAGCCAGGCGGGCGAGGACCGGGATCTGCTTGGCCCCGGGATCGAGCTGCTTGAGCGACTCCAGCGCGGTGCCGACCACATCGTCACGTGGCGACAGGATCAGCGGCATGACATCGTCAGTCAGGTCCCTGGCCGACAGCGAACCGATCAGCAGCAGGGCGGCGATCTGCTCGTCGGCTCCGCCGTCGCGCAGGCAGCGGCGGAGCCGCCTGATGGTGTGCTCGGGCTGGAACAGTCCGCCGGCATCGATCTTCCAGCCGCGCTTGAACCGCTTGGCGTCATCCGACAGGCGCACGAGCTGGTCGAGGGCGGTTGCGCGTACCGCGCTGTCGTCGTCATCGAGGGCGCAGACCAGCAGTCCCAGGCCATCAGCGTCGGCGCGGATGCGGATCTCGGCGACCAGGGAGCGCAGGCAGGCCATGCGCTTCCCCGGCTCGGGGTGGTCGAGGTCGGCGAAGGCGCCTGCGCCGAGCGCGGCGTACAGGCCCGGGGGGACACCGTGCGCCAGCAGGCGGGCGGCGGGCTCCAGCTCCCGGCGGCGCGCACGCGGGGCATCGGCCTGGGCGCGCTCGATCGCCCCGAGGGCGGCCGGGCCGCGCGCCAGCAGGGCTTTCAGCGCCTCGGCAGCGGGCAGCTCGGCGACCAGGGCCATCAGCTCGGGATCTGGCCGGCCGAGCGTCGGCTTGGCCACCAGGAGGTCGCGCCAGTCCTGGGCCAGCAACCGGCGGTCGCCAGCATAGGCGTCGAGGCTGCGCTGGGTCCTGGTCAGCGCCTGCAGCGCATCGTGCGCCGCCGCCACCACCCCGGCATCGGCATGGTCGAGCGCCTTGACCAGGGGGTCGCCCCAGCGCGCCGCCGTGCCGCGGCTGGCGATCAGGCGAGCGGCCTGCTGGCAGCGGGCGGGATCGCGGATCCAGCCGTCGACCACGCCGGCGAGGGCGGCATCGGCCAGGGGATCCTCGCTCGGGTGCTCGGCGATCAGGGCGGCGAGCACATCCGCGTCCGGCAGCCGGGCGAGTTCGGCGAGCGGGATGTCCGCTCCGCGCAGTCCGGCGGCGCCGAGGCGACGCACCTCGCGGTCGTCGCTGGCGAGCAGCGCCGGCAGCAGCTGTGCGGCCGGCACCGGCAGGGCGGCGGCGAGGCGGGCGGCGCCACGTCGGCTGGCCGGATCG